>Ga0209575_10000019_pt1 | contig 279447 bp, 241 predicted proteins | sample Medcelwee11metaG_FD_187172 | JGI IMG/M metagenome (GOLD analysis project Ga0209575, IMG submission 187172) | Freshwater pond sediment microbial communities from the University of Edinburgh, under environmental carbon perturbations - Medium... | ecosystem: Environmental > Aquatic > Freshwater... | reverse complement strand
CGTTCCCTCGCCGGAGGTTCCCGCCGTTCCCTCGCCGGAGGTTCCCGCCGTTCCCTCGCCGGAGGTGCCCGACGTTCCCTCGCCGGAGGTGCCCGCCGTTCCCTCGCCGGATGTACCCGCCGTTCCCTCGCCGGATGTACCCGACGTACCCGAGGTGTCGTCACCGGAGGTGCGAGAGCCATCGCAGCCCCCTGACGGAGCACCGAAGAAGAAGCCTTCGTTTGTGATGGCCGGAGTGGTTGCCGCCGGCGTGATCGCTCTGCTCCTGGGCCTGCTGGCCGTCACGAAGACAGGACCCGGGGAGACGTCCGACGCGCCTGCTTTCGTCACGGGCACGGCGTCGGGACAACTCCCGGCGCGGCCACTGCCGGAGCCGGCTTCGGGGCCGACCGACTCCGCGCCCGCGGCGGAGCCGCCCGAGGTTGTGCCCGAAACACCCGACGCAGAAGCTCCCGTCGCTGCTCCGGAGGCTGCCTCCGGCGCGCCTGCTTCAAGCACGGCGCCGAAGATCAAGCCCTTCAAGCCCCTGCCTGTGAAGCCGCCTCCGCCGAAGGACCCGTCCTTCGATCCCAGCGGCATCTGAACAGGGTCGCGGTGAGGCGTGGATTACCGCCCTACGAACACCTGCGCCACCCACAGCACGCCGCGCGCGTCGCGCAGGGCCGCCACCCCCACACGCTCATAGCGCGGGTGCAGCGTGTTCGCACGGTGCGACAGGCTGCTCCACAGCGCGCGATGGACCAGCGTGGCGCTCGAAGCGCGCGACACGTTCTCCCCCACCTCGCTCGAGGAGATACCCGCCCTGGCTGCCCGCTCGGGAGGGGTGCCGTCGCCCACGTCATGGGCCACGACCCCTGCCGCCATCATGGTACGGACATGCTCAAGAGCGACTTCGTCCAGCGCGGGATCCCGCGTGAGGGGGCGCACGCCTTCGCTCGCTCTCGCCGCATTGAGCTTGGCAAAAATCGCGCTGTCGTCCGACAGTCCGCGTCCTCGCCCTTCGCCCGGCGCCGGTTGGCCGAGGACGACCTTGCGGTCCCCCACGCGCACCTGCGCCTCGAGAACCGGTCGCGGACCTGTTTGGGTCGTGGCGACCACCTGCAGTAGCCAGAGCCCCTCCCGGTCCGCCATGAAGCGCGCCACAATGCGCCCCGTCGCAGGATCGAAGCTCGTGGGAATCGTGCGGGGGGCTCCACGCGGGCCTAGCACCATCACCTTGCCGCCACTCGCCCTCTCGCGCATCACCGCATCCACGGTCACCCAGTGGCCTTGCGGCACGCTCGAAGGAATCGGAAGCGCGAGGTCTGCGAGCACCGGCACGGTCACTACGGCGAGCACCTCCCCTCTCTCCGAGTCCTCGATACTCGCAACCCCACATCGTCGACGACCCCCGTCGTCGTGGGATTCCAACCATGCCCGCAAGCGATGGGCCGCATGGTCGCGATCGATCCGCGGCGCCCGCAACGTCCACGCTCGTGCCCCTGGGTGCGGCTCCCCCAGCGCTCGAAGGCGCTGCCCCAGCTCCATCATGTTCCACGCGGTCTTGTGCTCGAGCGATCGCGAGGCCACGCCTCGCGCCACCTCGTGCAAGGCTCGGCCCCCAGGTCCGCACGCTGCCAGCACGAGACGGTCCCGGGCGTCGGGCGCAGGCGCAGCCCACCCCGCTTCTGCCGGCGACGTTGCGCACACGGAACAGGCGAAGGCAATCGCGGCCGCCAAGTGCGCACCGGGAACTCGACCCCCGCTTTCGCGCGTTGCCCTACCCGCCACCGAGCGTTTCCGTTACCACGCTTGCCGTGATGGGTCCTGCGTCGGCGGGGACGCGGGGAGGTCCGGCGGGCATGCCCAGCACGCGAAGCTGGATGTGCTCGACGATGGCTTCGTGCACGGGTCGCGGGGCCACGCGGAGCCACTCCGGACGGTAGGTGCCGAGGACCTCGAACAGGGCGTAGGCAGTCAGTCCATTTTCTGAAGCGAGCTGGATGAGCAGCTCCGCGGTTGGGTCGGACACGGCTGCCGGGTCTTGCTGGCGCGCTTCGATGTGAGTCCCGAGGCCGGCTTGCAGGCACACCGCCTCCTCTGTGGCGGACAGGTGGTAGGGCTGAGAGTCGGGCTCCTGCAGCACCGAGGCGCGGAAGACGGGCTCGAAGCGGAACGCTGCTTTGCAGGCCGCATATCCAGAGCAAAATGGGCGGTCGCACGTCACCACGACGACGGCTCCCTGGCCGTTGACCTCGATGAACGGCTGCTCGATGACGGCGGCCCTCTCGAGCGGCCGACCCGCGATCACCTCCGCAACCTTCCACGCCCGCGGGTACGTTGGGTACAGGGCCAGTGCACGTGCGATGGCCTCACGCGCCCGGTCTTTGTCGTCCCTGCGCAGGGCCACCTCCGCGAGGATGCGGAACGCGTGGGGGAAGGCAGGATCGACGGCCAAGGCGGCGCGTGCCGCACCCTCCGCGGTGTCGAGATCGCCCGCGGTCAGGGCAGCATCGGCCACCATGGCGTGCACGCCGGGCACGTTCGGTGACTTGTTCGCGGCCTGCTTCAGCAGCGCCAGGCTCTCCGGGCCGGCCTTGGCCCCCTTGTCCAGCAGCGCCCGCACCTCGTCCGTCGGCAGCGAGGCGACGAGCGACGGGTACCCTGTCGAATCCACCGACACGCGCTGCCAAGGGTCCGGGTTGTCAACTGGCGCGGGGCCGTACAGAGAGCGTACGTTCGCGAGGGATGCGGGGCCCGTGCGAAACGCGTAGAGCAGGGGCGAAGCCGCGAGCGTCTCGGAGACGAGGTTGGCATACGCCAGGAGGTCGTCGGGGACTCCGATGGGTCCCTCGCCGGCGAACGTGAACCGGGTAAGGACGGGGTAGACCGGCCGAGCGGGCTGCTCGACCGGGGTCTCCAGCGGCAAGGCCAGCACCGCCTTCTGGGCATCGTCGTAGGTTCCGACCCACGGAGGCACCCCGGCGGGTGCGCTGGCCGCCGCTCCTGTCGCATTCTCAGGGGTTTGTTTCGGGCCGCAGGCCGCCACGGTAGCGAAGATCGCCACGAAAACGGCGCTCCGGTACCCTGCGCTCGTCGTCGTCATGCATCGGATCGTAGCCTACCGTTCCGGCGTTTGTTAGTTTACGTACACAGGTCAACTCATGGCGGAATGGACACGCGGGGCAAAAGTAGGAGTATTCGCCCTGGCGTGTGTCGGCGCCGGCTACGGATTGTGGCGGTTCGTGAACCCCGCGGCCGGTACGTCGGGCGGGTACACGGTGCATGCGTACCTCAACGACGCTTCCGGTCTGGCTTCCTACTCCCGCGTGATGGTGGCCGGCATCCCCATCGGCAGCATCGAGTCCATCCGCTTGGACAAGGGCAAGGCTAGGGTCGACATCAAGGTCAAGCCCGACGTCACGCTGTACGAGAACGCTGACCTTGCGAAGCGCTCCTCGAGCTTGCTTGGCGAGTTCGTCATCGTGATCGGTCCGGGCGACGAGACCTCGGAGCCTCTCGAGGACGGCGACGAGATCAAGCGTGTGCAGGAGCCGGTCACGACCGACCAGATCCTGAACGACCTGGGTCATGTGGCCAACCGGGTGAAGTCCGTCTCCGACAGCCTCGCCAACACCGTAGGCTCCGAGCAAGGCGAGGAGGATATCCGGGCCACCCTCAAGAACCTCGCCGAGGTCACGGACCAGCTCAACCAGACGGTCCGGGAGAACCGCCAGTCGATCAATCACATCGTCAACAACGTGGAGCGAATCTCCAACCAGAGCGAGCCGCAGATCGCGCAGATCCTCGAGAACGTCCGCGTGATCACCGGCGAAGTGCGCACCCTCGTCGCCGAGGAAGAAGGTGACGTCAAGGGCTCCATGGGGACCCTGCGCGATACCCTCGACCGCGTGAACAAGGCGAGCGTTGACCTGCAGAGTTCGCTGAACCACATCGACAACGTCACGGGCAGGATCGATCGCGGTGAAGGCACGGTCGGCCGCCTGACCAAAGACGAGACCCTCATCAACGAGGTCGAGGAGGTCGTCGAAGGCGTGGGCGACTTCGTCGGCGGCGTCTCCCGCTTGCAGACCGTGGTCGGCCTCCGCAACGACTACAACTTCCAGGCGAACACCGTGAAGAGCTACCTCGAGGTGCGCCTGCAGCCGCGCGAGGACAAGTACTACCTCATCGAGCTCATCAACGACCCCCGCGGTCTCACCACCGTCGAGCAGATCAGCGTCGACACGGACAACCCGAACGACCCGAACCACTACCGCGAGATCCGCACGGTCACGCGCAACGCACTTCGCTTCTCGTTCCAGTTCGCACGCCGCCTCGGGCCAGCCACTGGCCGCTTCGGCCTCAAGGAATCCACGGGCGGCATCGGCCTCGATCTGCACCTGCTGCAGGACCGCTTCGAGCTGCAGCAAGACATCTTCGGGTTCAGCGAGCAGCTCACGCCCCGCTGGCGCATCGGCCTGAGCTACGAGTTCATCCGCAGGCTCTGGCTCATCACCGGCGTGGACGACGTCATCGACCGCAACCGTCGCGACTACTTCATCGGCCTGCAACTCCGCTTCCTCGACGAGGACCTCAAGTCGGTCCTGCCGTTCGCCCCCGCGAGCTTCTAAGATCCACCCGACTCACACCTAGGACCTTCATGCGACGACAATCCAACACCCTGCTGTACGTCGTGGGCGCTTGCGTGGCAGGCATCGTCGGGATCATTTTCGCCGTCCGCGCCGTGTCACCCGAAGACGAACGCACCGTGTCGTCGCTCTCCAAGCTGCGAATGGCGGGCTCTGCTTCTCCTCTGGCGAGCGCGAACGAGGTGGCGGACATCGAGGGCGAAGAGCGCGTACAGATGCTGCCCATCACCGTCGACGGCATGCAGGGGCTGATGGTTCGCTACCAGGCCGACGTGATCTTCGAGCCGGTGCAGCAGAGCGTGGCGAGCCGCATCCTGGGGAAAGTGAAGGCCGAAGCCGAGAAGGCCGGGGTCGAGGTCATCGTCGTCATGGCCGTCGGGCCCGTGGGCGATGGGGGATCGGCCCTCACAGCGCAGACGCACACGACAGCGTTCCGAAAGGTCGGGGAGGGGATCTGGGTGCAGATGGAAGACCCAGGCCTGGCAGCGCCTCCGGGCTCGACCGATGTGCCCGCGCCGCCCGCGGCATCGGGCTCACCGGTCATCGTCAACCACTGATCAGATTAGGCAGCCATGATCGCGGCAAGCTCGTCGGTCGATCGAACCGTCGTCGTGTCGTATGCGTCGCTCGACTCCATCAGGTCACCGAGGAACTCGAGCATGTGGTGGAACGAGGGGAAGCGCATGCCGAGGCCCGAGAACCATGCGATGACGTCCATCTCGCCGTCGTCGCGCGCGGAGCTGGGGTCGAGGACGAAGACGATGTCGCCGGCGGGGTCGAGCCCGATGCAAAGCAGTCCCTCTCTGCGCCAGTGCGGCTCCACGGGTGTCACGTAGCTCGGGATGGGCGTGTTGAGATCCTCGAGGGCATCGTCTGCCGCGTGAGCGTGGGTGGGGTCGAGGAGCTGGGCGACGGAGAACAAACCGGCGCCGCGGAACAGGTTCCGGCAGCCGTCGCACTCGGAGAGAAAGTCTTTGTAGGAAGCAGGGAGGCGCGTACTCCGGCTCGTCTCGATGTACGCGAAGTGACGGAGCATCTCGTCGTGCGACCAGCGGGGCAGGTCACAGACGACGGGGTCACCGGCCTTGTCGGCGAGGGACACGATGCGACGGAACGCCCTGCGCCACCTTCGGGCTACCTTGTGCATGCACCGAACCTATGCAAAGCGGTCCGGTAGAGCAAAAAAGTGGGGAAGGTTGGGGAGAGGGAGTGGTCGCGTGTGGGAACGCGGTCGCAGCGAAGACGAGACTACTCGCCCATGTCGGGCGGCATCCCGGGCGGCATGCCCGGCATGTCGAAGGAAGGCATGTCGACCGGGGGCTTCTTGCCCTTGTCGTCTTCGCCTTCTTTCTTCTCGGCCTTCTGGAACTTGTCGACCTTGGCTACCGCCCATTCCGACGCCCAGGAGCCGACGACGTAGACGGTCTCGTCGCCTTCCTTCTTGGCGTAGCGGCTCGAGCCGGTGGAGGTCTTGCCGAAGACGATCTTGTGCGTTCCCGCTTCGTCCTTGAGCACGATGGTGATGACGGCAGCGGGCTTCTCGCCCAGGCCCGTGTCCTCGGGCTTGCCCTTCTTGTCGTCGGCGAAGTCCTCCGCGTTGAGGGTGCGGAAGGCGCGGAGCATGTCCTTGATCTTCTCGGCGTCGAACTTGTCGATCTTCTTCTTGTCGTGGGTGGCGCTCCACTCCTCGCCGTTCTTCGAGAACGAGAAGTTGCCTTCTTCGTTGTCGATCGACACGGACACGACGTTCTTGTCCTCGAACTTGAGGATGGACTTCTCGCGCCAGTCCTTGACCTGTCGTGCGTACTGGAAGGACGAGAACCCCTTGACGACCCAGATGCCCGGCTTGTCGGCGAGGCGAGCCATCTGTCCTCGGGAGCCGCTCTTGCCGAAGAAGGCCTCGAGGACCTTTTCGGCGCCCTTGTCGCCTTGGAAGGCCGTGACGTGGATGGCCTTGTCGCCCTCCAGGTCGTAGTCCTTGTACATCGAAGGCGCTTCGGGAGTGTCGTTGATGGAGTCCGTGGTCTCGATCGCCTTGAGGTTGTCGAGGGTGGACTTGACGTTCTGCTGGCTGGCGATCGCTTCGACGGGCTTGGTGACCCACCATTGTTCGCCGCGCTTCTCCAGAACGACTTCGGGCTTGTCCTTGTCCTGGATGACCAGCTTGGTGATCTTGTCGATGCCGTCCTCGGGCACCTTGAGCTGGGGCAGGGACGCGGAGGAGGCGGTGGGGATCGAACGAGCCGCCGCTTCTTCCTTGGACTTTTTGCTCTGCAAGTAGATCAGTCCGCCGATCACGAGCAGGACGGCCAGACCGATGTAGATCCTTTTTTCCGTCTGCATGGGTCACCTCAATCCAGGGACAAGGTCGAGCGCTTCTTCTCGCGCAGCTGCCAGAGGGCGATGCCCAGCATTCCGAACACCGCCGGAAGAAGGAGGGTGAGGGTCCACTGCACGCTCGTTTGGGTCTTCTTGCGCGCAGCCTTGACCCGATCGACCTCCGCCTTGATGTCCTCTTCCGAGGCCGTCTCCGTCAGGTTCGGGGGCTGGATGTTGGCGTAGGTGAGGTTCGGCTCGCCGAGGATCTTGGCGGAAACCGCGATGAGATCGCTGTCCCCGGACATCCAGTCGAGCGTGTTCTTCAGCGCCAGGATGGTGGTGGTCAGGTACTTCTGCGCGTAGGGCTGGGAGATCGCCTGCAGCATCTCGTCGCCGCCGACGTTGCCCATCATGGCGAACTGCGGACCTAGGTCGGGTCCCTGTCCCGCGCGGGCGAAGGGGTTGGTGAGGAACTGTCCGGAGGCGATCACGAGCACGCGTGCGTCGGCCGCGCTCGTGGCGGGCACCTCGATGCCATCGGCCTCCGCAGGCGGGTCCATGGCGCGCTTGAGCTTGCCTTCCACGACCGCGGCGATGGCGCGCTGATCGAAGGGAGGCTGGGGCTTGATGTCCGCGGACGGACGAAGCTCGACGCCCTCGCCGCTCGAGATGGTGGTTCGGGGGCTGGTGCGCGCCACCACGGAGAGCTTGGCCTCGGGCTGCTTGTCCGGGTGCAGGGTCACGCTCGACGGGTAGGGGAACGCGATCTCCTCGATGCGGAAGAAGGCGGCGAAGCTGTTGTCGAGCATCTGCTGCTCGGCGGAGATGCCCGGGAGGTACTGAACCTGCGCGATGCCCGGCAGGAAGACCCACTGGATGTTGCCCGACTGGGTCATCATGGGGATGCGCATCAGGCGGCCCCAATCCAGGGCCACGTCGTTGGACACCTCGAGCCCGTAGCCCGTGAGCAGCTTGTCCAGCCCCTGCAGATTCAAGGACGCCTTCATCGTCGAGTCCGACGACTTGAGGTTCGCGGCGCCCGCGACCACGAGCAGGGAGCGGCCGCGCATCACGAACTGATCGATGCGCCGCAGCTCCTTGGGGGTGAGCTCCTTGCCGGGTTGCGTGATGATGAGGCCGACGATGCCTTCGTCGATCTCGGTTTCGCCGCCCTTCAGGTCGACGTCCTCGAGCTTGTAGAAGGGGAAGGCCTGCTGGATGATGGACTGCATGGAGGGGCCGCCGCGGCCGCCTTGTCCGGCGATGAGGTTCGCCTCGGACAGCTTGATCTCGTCCTTGCCGGAGAGCACGCCGATGCGATGGCTGATGTTGTCGGCCTTGTCGCGCAGCTCTCGGACCTTGTTGGTGATCCAGAACTCGAGACCGTCGGTGCGCTCGGGCGAGAGGATTGGGATGGCGTCCTTTTCGCTGCCGTACTTGAAGACGATGCCCATGTAGCCTTGCTTGATGGAGGCCTGGTCTTCGCCCGTCTCGCTGCCTTCGCCGAAGGCGGCTTCCTTGAGGCCGGCTTCCTTGGCTGCTTCGCGCTGCTCGTCGGTCTTGGCCTCGATGAGCTTGTAACGGAACTTGCCCCCGCCAGCGCGCTCGTACTCCTTGAGCAGGTCCTCGAGGTCGAAGACGAAGGCGTCGAGCTTGGCGAGGCCGCGGGTGACGTAGACCTCGACATCCATGGGCTGCTTGAGGGTGGTGAGCAGACGTCCGCTTCCCTGGGAGAGCGTGAAGCGCTCGGTCCGGGTCGCGTCGTAGCGTCCGTACACCCCACGAACGGATCCGCAGCCGTGGGAGAGCACGTTGATGCCCACGACGATGCCGATCAAGACGAAGAGGTAGATACCGGTTTCGGTGGCGGCTTTGGCCCTACGTTCCATCGCCATGGCTCAGCTCCACTTCCGGCTCTCGAGGGTCCGGAAGGCCATGACGAGGCACAGTCCGGTGATCGAGAGGAAGTAAATGACGTTGCGGGTGTCGATGAGGCCGCGGGCGAACTTCTGCAGGTTGGTGTCGAAGCTCAGCACGCGGAGGAACTCACCGGCAGCTCCCGGGGCGAACTCCCCGATGGTGGACAGGTTGTGCAGAATCAGCAGCGCGACGAAGGTGATGAAGAAGGCCACGGTCTGGCTCTCCGTGAAGGCGGAGATCATCAGGCCGATGGCGATGCCTGCGGCGGAGAACAACAGCAAGCCCAGGTAGCCCGCGAGCACGGGTCCGGGATCCAGCGGGCCGAGATGCCACGGCCAACCGAACATGAGGATGGGGTACAGGGTGGTGCACAGCAGCAGCACGGCCACGAGCCCCAGCGCCCCAAGGTACTTGCCCAAGATCACCTCGGCGTCCTTGACCGGAAGCGTGATGAGCATCTCCAGCGTGCCCGAACGCTTCTCCTCCGCAAGCAGGCGCATCGTGATCACGGGGATGATGAACAAGCTCAGACCCATGGCCCCGTACTGGAACATGCGGTCGAACGACGCCCGGTCGATCTGCCAGAACCCGCCCCGGAACAGGAAGAAGAAGATCCCGAGCAGGAACAGGCCCACGCAGATGACCACGTAGGCGAGCGGTGAATAGAAGTAGGACCGAAACTCTCGGCCCGCGATCGCAAGCGTGCCCTTCATGACTTCTTGCCCTCTTCCTCGTCGTCGTCCGAGTCGTCGGAGTCCGAATCCTCCTCGTCCTCTTCCTCGTCGTCCTCGTCGTCCTCGTCCTCGTCCTCTTCCTCGTCGTGCTCCTCGCTCGCCCGCAGACCGCGAGCCATGCGGGATTCCGCCTTCGTGAGGTCGCGGAACACGTCACCCAGGGACTGGGCATCCCGGTGCAGCTCGATGAGCAACCACCCCTTGTCGACCATCAACCGGAAGATCTCCGGTCGAACATCCACATCACCCGCTGCCTGAAGGGCGAAGGTGTGCGCCTGGTCGTCGCTCGGCGTCTCCTTGACCGTGGCAACACCCTTGATGGCGGTCAACGCGTTCAGAACCTGCTGCGCCGTCGGCGGCTTGTGGTCGCCTTGCGCATGCTTCTCGTGAACCGACACCACGTAGCGGATACGCCCGCTCTTGGCCCGAATGTCGTCCAGCGTCCCGTCGGCCACGAGCCGGCCCTTGGAGACGATGATCGCTCGTGCGCAGGCGGACTCGACCTCGGACAGGTTGTGGGTCGACAGCAGAACCGTGCGCTCCTTGCCGATCTCGCGGATGTAGCTGATGACTTCCGCCTTCTCGTTCGGGTCCAGGTCGCTCGTCGGCTCGTCGAGGATCAGGATGGGGGGGTCGTGGATGAGCGCCTGGGCCAGACCCACGCGCTGACGAAAACCGTGGGACAGCGTCCGGATGTCCTTGCCGAGGACTTGGGCGATGCCGCAGACCTCCACGGACTTCTTCAGACGCTTCTTGAACTCGGACTTGTCGATCTCGCGAACCGACGCGCAGAACTCGAGGTACGACCACACCGTCATGTCGTGGTACAGGGGCGCGCGCTGGGGCAAGTAGCCCAGCTTCTTGCGTACCTCCAAGGGCTGCTCGAACACGTCGAAACCGTGGATCTTCGCGGTTCCGGCGGTCGGAGATATGAAGCACGTCAAGATGCGCATCGTCGTCGACTTCCCGGCACCGTTGGGGCCGAGGAAGCCGACCACCTCGCCCTTGTGCACGTCGAACGACACTCGATCGAGCGCGGTGAGCGAGCCGAACATCTTGGTCAAGTTGTCGGCATGGATCATCACATCGGTGGACATGGGTCCTCCCACGAAGGACAAAAGACGTTCAGGGATTTTTCGAACAACCCTTGGGGCAGTGCTGGTCTCGTCGCGACGCGAACATGAAGCCCGCGGCGCGGCGGCGGAATCTAGGGGGCAAGCCCAATCATGTCAACGTTCCCTTGGCATTCCGCTGCAACCGCCATGCCGAGCCCCCGAACACATGGGTTGCCGAATTATTCCCACCCTTCGATTTTTTTTCGGGACCGGGCCGATGCCTCACCCGGAGAGGGCAGCAGGAAAGGTGGAACCCGAGGTTCAAAGAGGCTCCGCGGTCGGATCGTCGCCATGCCCCCGGCTTTGCGACGTCATGCTCCTCGTGTAGGCTCGGCCGCCCATGAGCCCGCTCGCGACCTACCTGGTCGAGACCACTGTCACCCTCGCCGCCGTGATCGTGGTCGCGATCCTCGTGCTCCTGGGCGCCAAGCGGCTCGGCATCGGGCGGCCCCTCGGGCCCATGCGCCTCGTCGGCCGTATGCCCCTCGACGCACGTCGCGCCGTGTACCTGGTCCAAGTAGCTAACCAAGTTCTCATTCTGGGAGCGTCGGAAGCCGGCATCACGAAGCTCGGAGAGCTTCACGAACGTGACCTGGGTCCCTCCGGCGATCCCGAGCCCCGACCCCGATTCTCGGACCTGCTCGCCAGCCTCCGAGGCAAGACCGCTCCCCCGCGGGATGTGTCCGCATCCACCCCCACCGCCAAGGAAGAGGGCCATGGCTAGCGCGCCCATCCCCCCAAACTCGTGCTCGAAACCCAAGCTCCGTCCCTCTTCGGTTTCCGTGCGCTTCGCTCTCGCCGTCGCACTCCTTCTCGCCTTGCTCACCAGCGGCGGGACGGCCTGGGCGGCCCCCGGTGACTCTCCGGACAGCCTGCTCGGCAGACCCATCGCGCTCATCATCGCGCTCGCCCTCGTCTCCCTCGCGCCCTTCGCGTTCATGACCCTCACGGCGTTCCTGAAGATATCCACCGTGCTGCACATCGTGCGGGGGGCCATCGGCGCTCAGAACGTCCCCTCCAACACTGTCGTCATGGCGCTGGCCGCCGCCCTGACTCTCATTGCCATGGCCCCCGTTGGCTCGCGCATCATGGACCGCGCAGCTCCGGTGCTCGCGGACCCTGCCTCCTCAGACACCGCTGTGCTCGTGCGCGGGATCGTGGATGCCACCACAGAGCCCATGCGCGCATTCCTTCGCGCGAACGCGTCGCCCACCGAGCGCAATCGATTTTACGAGGTGGCTCGGTCAGCTCGCCCCGAGGAAGAGCGGGACGAGGTGGGTCGCGACGACCTCGTGGTGCTCATCCCCGCGTTCATGATCACCGAGCTGATGGAAGCTTTCGCGCTTGGCTTCATCATCTACCTACCCTTCCTGGTCATTGACTTGGTCGTGGCCAACGTCCTGCTCTCCCTGGGGATGCAGATGCTCAGTCCCACCCAGGTGAGTCTGCCCTTCAAGCTGCTTCTGTTCGTGGCCGTGGACGGTTGGGGCCTGCTGGCGCGAGCCCTGGTTACAGGATACGCCGTAGGGTGACCTGAACGGACTGCGTCGGGGCGTTGTGTCCGTTCACGATACTTGCTGCAAAATGACGCCTCGACTTTAGTTGTGAAAAAAATCTGGTAGGCTCCGACGAAGCAAAGCAACAAGCGCGTGCTTGCTTAGCGGCGGAAGCCGCAGTTTTACTCTGGAGGTTCCCATGAAGCGTTCTCTTGGACTTCTGTCGGTCGGCACGATCGCGATCGCAGGACTGGTAGTGTTGAGCATTCAGGCCGGCTGCGCGAGCGACGAAGACCCGGCTGAAAACGGCGGATCGAGCGGCTCGGGTGGTGGCGCGACCGGCGGTACGGGCGGCGGCGGCGAGACCGGCGGCACGGGCGGCGGCGGCGAGACCGGCGGCACGGGCGGCGGCGGCGAGACCGGTGGCTCGGGCGGCGGCGTGACCGGCGGGTCCGGCGGCGGCTCCAGCAGTTGCCCGGTGGGGCAAGCTGCGACCGTTGCCGAGGTCGCCGACGCCACGACCACGGGCATTCAGGTCGACATCAAGGGCGCGATCGCCACGACCGAGAAGCTGATCGTGTACTTCGGCAAGGCGAAGGGCTCCTGCCTCTGGGGCATGTTCGTCAAGGACCCCAACGCAGACCGCGGGCTCATGGTTGTCTCTTACGGCGACAACGCCCCCGAGAACTCCTCCCAGTCCGAGTGCCCCGCCGGCACCGACGACATCCCCGAGGGGATCGTCCCGGGCGACGTGCTCGACATCGTGGGACAGACGGACGCCTACGCGCCCTCGACGTGCACGACGGGAGCTGCCAAGCAGCGACAGCTCAAGGCTTGCTCTGCGACCAAGACGGGCTCCGGCGCCGCGCCCGCCCCCGTGGTCGTGTCGGACCTCGACGCGCTCGCGACGGGTGCTGCGCAGTACCAGGGCCTGCTCGTGAAGATCGAGAACGTCACCGCGGAAAACTTCGACGGCGGCGCGGTCGGCCCCTACGGCATCATCGAACTCGATGGGACCGAGCTGCAGGTCAACGACAAGTTTTACTACACCGAGTCGGGTGCTCCCCAGTTCGACCCCTCCCAGCAGTTCGGGCACATCATCGGCATCAGCCACCTCGACTACTGCGATTGGGTCCTGCAGCCGCGCGACAAGTGCGCGGACTTCAATCCGGCCTCCAAGGACTGCATCTAGTCCCAAATCAGCGCTCCGCGCTGCTTTGGGTCTAGGTTTTCCTAAGGGGGCTTTCGAAAAGCCCCCTCGCCGCGCTCACTGCGGCTCGCCCCAAAACGCCTCGCCTTCGGCTCGGATAGCCCCAAACCCAAGCACGTTCTTCGAACAGTGCTTGATTTGGGTCTAGTCCTTCTCCGTGCGCCCGCTCACCATCCCCACAGCATCTCGAAGCGCGCGAACGACGTCATGTAGTGCGTCTCGAGGGGTTGCTCTGTGAACGTGTGATAGCGAAGCTGCAAGCCTACTGCCCAGGACCGGCTCGGACGGTAGTCCAGCCCGAGCGCGCCCTGGAAGCCCACCCTGTGCTCTGCGTCCTGCAGCTCGGCCCCCGAGAATCGATACCCTCCCACGAGCAGACCCATGTACGGCACCCAGCTGATGACGTCGAGCGTGTAGGCCATGCCGAGCGCCGCGTGGTTGGCGCGCAGGTCCGGTCGATCGGCGTAGATCGAGTGCGCCGACGTTCCGATCTCGAGCATCAGGTTGTAGGAGTCCGTGAGCCCGTAGGCCACGTGCAAGCCACCCCCGAGCCCGCTGCGGAGCTCGTCGTTCCAAGACACGGCGGCGAGCCCTGCGTCCAGACCCGCATGCCATTGGCGCTCGAAGGCGTGGGCACGGGGAGCCAGCGTCAGAAGGGCTGTGAGGATCAGCGGGCAACCGAGCGAGCAAGACCTGCGCACCGGGGCAACCTACACCAGGAGCGGCGCATGGGCGAGAGGAGTCGGAGAAGGTCGACCGGTCAAAGCATGTGCATTGGGTCGATGTCGACCGAGACACGGACCAGACCCCCCGACCCTTCACGTGCCTGAAGAACCGCTGCGGCCACCGTGCGCAGAGCCGGACGCTGGGTGGCCCGCAAGAGCACACGGAATCGGTAGCGTCCTCGAAGCCGTTCGATGGGCGCGGGAGAGGGACCGAGTACCTCGACCTGCCTCGCGGTTGCAGCGGCTCGCGCTACGGTGGCGAGTCGCTCTGCCTCCTGCACGACCCGGTCGAGGTCAGCCGCGTCCAGCCGGACGAGCGCCAGCCTCGTGTACGGCGGGTACCCGGCTTCCTCTCGGTTCTTCAGCTCGGCCTTGGCGAACGACACGACGTCGTGGTTTTTCGCGTGGACAAGGACAGGATGTTCCGGGATGCGGGTTTGGACGAGCACCCGTCCCGGGCGCTGCGCGCGGCCAGCCCGCCCGGCCACCTGCACGAGCAGCTGAAACGTCCGCTCCGCCGCGCGGAAGTCCGGCAACGACAGCGCTGCGTCCGCGTTGATCACGCCCACCACCGTCACGTCGGGCAGGTCATGTCCCTTCGTGACCATCTGCGTGCCCACCAGGATGTCCGCTTCCTTGCGTCGCATCCTCTCGATCACTGCCTCGCTGCGCGCCCCGGGGGCCACATCGCGATCGAGGCGCGCGACCCGGGCCTGCGGGAAGACCATCGCGAGGATCTCCTCGAGCCGTTCGGTACCGAGGCCGAGCATGGCCAAGCGGGGACAGCCACACGCGGGACACGTGGCGGGCACAGGCGCCTCGCGATCACAGTAGTGGCAACGCAGGCGCAAGCCGCCGGTGCGGTGCAACGTGGTGGAAACCGAACAGGTCGGACACTCGAGGATCGTTCCGCATCCCTCGCATTGCATGCTCGGCGCGAAACCTCGGCGGTTCAAGAAGACGATGGCTTGCTCCCCAGCCGCCAGTGCTTGCTCGATCGCCCGATGCAGCGGCAACGAGAGCATGGCGTGACCGGAGGGAGGAGCCCCCGTGCGTCGTAGGTCCACCAGCTCGACCGTGGGCAACGACGCCGCGGTCGCACGCCCCGGCAACCACAGCTTCGTCAGCTTCCCCTGCTGCGTGAGGCCCTCCGACTCGAGACTGGGTGTGGCCGACCCCAGCACGCACACCGCACCCGCCAGGTGCGCTCGCAGCAAGGCCATGTCCCTGCCGTGATAACGAACGCCCTCCTCTTGCTTGAAGGACCCGTCGTGCTCTTCGTCCACGACGATCAGTCCAACGCGGGGAACGGGCGCGAAGATCGCCGAGCGCGCACCGATCGCGACGGAAAGGCTTCCTTCGCGCAGCGCCTTCCACATCTCGTGGCGCGCTCGGTCGTTCAGCCCGCTGTGGACGACGGCGACCCCGTCGCCGAACCGTGCGCGGAAGCGGCCGACGAGCTGGGGGGTCAGCGCGATCTCGGGCACGAGCACCAAGGCTCCCCGGTCTCGTCGCAAGCACGCGTCGATGGCTCGCAGGTACACCTCGGTCTTGCCGGAGCCCGTGACCCCGTGCAGGAGGAACGCCTGGGGAGTGTCCGAGGTGAGGGCGTCGACGATGCGTTCGATGGCCTGGCGCTGGGGCTCGGTGGGAACGGGAGGGGTGTCGCGTGCGACCGAGTCCTGGAAGAAGGGGTCCGCGGGCAGTGGCTCGCGCTCGACGGTTGCGAGGCCGAGAGACACGAGACGCTTCACGGCCGCGCGAGCGTTCGGGTAGGTGTCACAGAGGCGAGCCACGGGCGTGGGGCCGACGGTTCGCAGGTGGGTGAGGACGGAAGAGCTTGCGCCGCGCAGAAGGGTCGGACCGGGGGAAGTTCCCGTGGGGTGGGCCACCAGCAGGAAGCGAAGGCCCACGGGATGTGCCGGCTCGGGCATGAGCGGGAGTCGGCCCTTGAGCTGTTCTGCGCGCTTGTGCTCGAGGACGGGCAACGCGGACCGCAAGACCTCTCCGACGGGCGCCATGTAGTAGCCAGCCAGACGTTGCAGAAACCGGAGCAACTCCTCGGGAACGGAGGGGACGTCGTCCACGAGATCATCGATGGGCAGAAGCTTCACTCCCGCGGGAGGCTCAGCTTCGGTCACGTCGAGCACGACACCGACCACGGGGCGTCGATGGAACCTGCAGAGGCAGCGCATCCCCGGGGCCGTTCGTGCGGCGAGGGCGTCAGGCACCCGGTAGGTGAACGCCCTGGCGAGGGGAACGGGAACGGCTACCTGCGCGAGCAACACACCCCACTGCTAGCACAGGTGAAGGCGGGCGACGCGACGCGCGTCAGGTCAGCGCCCAGACCGCGCCGATGACGGCCAGACCGATCAGGATGCCCACGATGGCGAACAGCATGATGTTCGAGTGCGGCTGCGGAGGGACCGAATCAACGCGAGGGGCGCGTGGATCCACGGGCTTGTCGAGCTGGGGTTCGGGGCGCTTGGCTTGACTCTCGGCCACCGGCAGCACTGCGGGGGGCGGAGGTGTTCCATACGCCTCGATCGTGGCGACGGGGCCTTGGTGCATGGCCTTGGCCGCGCGCTCGCGCGAGCGACGCAGCGCGATCACGTTCTCGCCAAAGTTCTCGCGGAGCCACTCCCCGAAGCGAATGGGACTGGCCATGAGGCGTGACTTTCCCACGAACTCCTCGAGGTCACGGAGCATCGCCTGCGCGGACGGATAGCGATCGTCGCGGTTGTTGGACAAGGCGCGATGCACGATGCGGTGAAGGGCGTCCTCTTCGGGAAGGCCGCGGGTGGGCAGTTCGGGAATCTCGGCCGCGCGTGCCTGATCGAGAAGCGTCGGATGGACGCCTTCCTTGGGGGCTCGGTAGAGCTTCCTTCCCGCGAGCAGCTCCCACAGCACGATGCCGGCGGCGAACAGGTCAGCGCGTGCGTCCAGGGGTTCCCCGCGGGCCTGCTCCGGGCTCATGTAACCCGCCTTACCCTTGATGACTTCGTCGGAGAGCAGGTCCGCCATGTCGTTGGCGCGAGCGATGCCGAAGTCGCAGAGCTTGACTTCGCCCTCGAAGCTGATGAGCACGTTGGACGGGGAGACGTCGCGGTGGACGATACCGATGGGGGCGCCGTTGTCGTCAGTCAGGCGATGCGCGTAGCCGAGACCTCGCAGGGCTTCCATGACGATGAGCAGGGCGAAGTCGATGGGCAGCGGGATGTGTGCGCGTGCGCAGCGCCGCAGAAGGTCGTTGAGGTCGAAGCCTTCCACGTACTCCATCGCGATGTACAGGACGCCCTCATGACGGCCGAGGTCGAAGACCTGCACGACGTTGGCGTGGTTGAGGCGGGCGGCGAGCTTTGCTTCGACGGTGAGCATCTCGGCGAACTTTTCATTGCCGGACAGCTCAGGGCGGATCTGCTTGACGACCGTGAGGCGAGCGCCGCCGAGCTCGGTGGTTGCGCGAGCGAGATAGATCTCCGCCATGCCTCCCGCGCCGATCCGATCGAAGAGGTGATAGCGACCGAACGTGCGGGGTGCGGAGCTCTGGGCGGTGGGTTCAGGGGCGCTGTTCAATTCCAACACGCCTTGTGGCAGCGAGCGGCCATGAGGTCAAGCGCCTGCGGGGGGCCCAGACCCGGAGGCATCGGAGTTGGTAGCAGATTCCGCAGGGAACAGCGGATGGTTTCGTTGCTTGGCAGGCCGCCTCGCCATTCGCAGGGAGCGTGGCCGGGTCCGTTCGGGGGGCTGGTCAACCGCCTTGATTCTGCGAAGATGGGGCCGTGACGACTGTCGTGATCCTGGTGATGGCAGCGGTGGCCCTGGGCGTGCTCATTGTCATGAACCGCAATGCCACGTTGCTGTTCAAGGCGCGCGTCGAGGGCGGTCGGATCGTGCGGCTGCGGGGGCGCGCCCCCAAACGGCTGGTACGGGACTTCAACGACGTGCTCGGCCAGCGTCCTGTGTCGAGCGCGACGTTGCGTGTGTGTTCCGAAGGAGACCGGGCCGTGCTGCAGGCCACGGGAGACTTGAATGACGGAGAGAAGCAGCGCCTTCGGAACGTGCTCGGGACCTTTCCGACCGCGAAGATCCGCTCGGAGCCGTTTCGGGTACAGTGAGGGCGCAGCAAACGGGCCGTTCCCGCGCGTGTCCGTCCCTCCGCGACGAGAATTGTCGATAATTTGAGACGGTTTGTGCGCCGAAGGGCCTTTCGGGTCTTGCGAAGTCGGGCGGCATTCGGCACAAGAACGTGGTACATCGATCGTCGCACAGGCCCCTTTCTGTTCAACCTTCCCCCGCCCCTTGAGCTGGGCGGGCCTGCCGCGCACGTTCGCACTCCAGGAGCACAGCGTTCATGGCCAGAAAGCGCTCGAAGAAGCGCGGACCGACAGCTTCCGGACCCCTGTCGGAGGCGCCGGCCAGCTCCTTGTCGAAGACGCCGCCCCCCGTGGCTTCGTCGGACAAACAGGAAGCCAGCTCGACGAAACCCAAGTCCCCGAGCCCGTCCAAGCAGCGCCCGTTCTTCGACATGCCAGAAGAGCACAAGGCGGATGAATCGGAACCATCATCGAGGCAGGAGGAGTCGTCGGCCGACCCAACCGATGATGCGAAGCAGGAGCCAGCCGGTCTGAAGGAGCAGGACCAAGGGTCGGAACCAGCCAAGGACGATGGTGCGGATCCCGAACCAGGCGCCTCGAAAGACGAGGTGGCGCAGGCCAAGGACGAGGGAGAGGACGAGCCCGAGGACCGCAAGGGGGATGCGGGTGCCGAGGACGAAGCTGCGGAGTACGATCGATTGCACGACGATTTCTTCCGGAAGGGGGAGGAGGTCGAGAAACAGCACATGGCTCTTGCCCAAGGGGAGCCATCTCGGCTGGAGGATACGGGACAAACCCACCTCGTGTCAGTGCGAAGTGCCAAGGACGCCGCGGAGCGTCGACGGAAGATGCGCCGAGTGGTCGGCTACGTGCTGGCCCCGGCCTTGTTGATCGCGGTCATCGCCGGCGTGAAGTCGTACAAGAACGGCGGGGGTGCGGCGGCTGGGTCGAACCGCCCGGTGGCGACCGTCACGGTGAGGCCGGCTCTGGCGCCGTCGTCGGCCGGTCCCGTGGCGAGCGTGCCGGTCGCGGTGGCGGCCGAGGATGCGGCCGAAGAAGCGGCCGAAGAAGCCGCGGTGGAGATGGCGGATGCGTCATCGGAGGCTGAGGCGTCGGTCGTGGACGGGGACGCCGGTGTGACGGGGTTGGACGGTGCGGCCCAGGAGCCGGAAGCCAGCGCTGTGTCGACGCCGGAGCCGGTGGCGGTCGTGCCCGACGGTGTGGACGCGCGCAAGGAGGCGCTCAAGGCGCTGGAGCAAGGCAAGTGGGCGCGTGCGGCGGAGATGGCGCAGGCGGCGATCTCGGCGCATCCCGAGGACGCGACCCTGTACCTGTACCAGGGCACGGCGTTGCAGGAGATGGGTCGCCGCGGGGATGCGAAGGCCGTATTCCAGAAGTGTGTGGAGCAAGCCAAGCGAGGTCCCATCCACGAATGCCGGATGTTCTCGAAGTAGCTTCGAGGGTCCGCTGACCGGAGCCCGGCCATGACGGGAAACTTCGCCTTCGCTCTGGTGCTCACGCTGCTGGCTGGCTTGTCCACCGGGTTGGGTGGGCTCGTCGTGTTCGTGTCCCGTCGCTCGAACCAGTCGGTGCTTTCCCTCGGTCTCGGCTTCTCCGCGGGGGTGATGGTCTACATCTCGTTCGTGGAGCTGTTGGCGGGGGCGGAGGCGTCTCTGGTTTCGCACTATGGCGACGGTCCGGGGCGATGGATCGCGGTGGGCGGTTTTTTTGTGGGCATGGCGCTGATCGCGACGATCGACAAGCTGGTTCCTGGGCCGGAGAACCCGCACGACGCGATCATGCTGGACGACGGCAAGGGGCCGCCTCCGCGGGGAAGTCTTGGGGACCAGCGTTTGCTGCGGTTGGGGTTGCTGACCGCGCTGGCGATCGGGATTCACAACTTCCCCGAGGGCATGGCGACCTTCGTGGCGTCGATGTCGGACCCGGCGCGGGGCGTGTCCGTGGCGATCGCGATCGCGATCCACAATATCCCTGAAGGGATAGCCGTGGCCGTTCCGATATACTATGCGACGGGGAGCAAACGGAAGGCGCTGACGCACTCGTTCCTTTCGGGCGCCTCCGAGCCCTTGGGGGCGGTGGTCGGTTACGCGTTAGTATATTTCGTGCTGCCGGAGCACGCGATGGGGGTGATCGAGGCGGGGGTCGCGGGGGTGATGGTCTTCATCTCGCTCGATCAGCTCATTCCCAACGCCCATGCGTACGGCAAGGGACATCTACCCATGTACGGTCTGCTGGCGGGCATGGCGGTGATGGCCGTCACGCTGCTGATCGTGCACTAGCCCCAATTCAAGCACTGTTCGAAGAACGTGCTTGGGTTTGGGGCTATCCGAGCCGAAGGCGAGCCGTTTTGGGGTGAGCCGCGGTGAGCGCGGCGAGGGGGCTTTGCGAAAGCCCCGTTAGAAGAACCTAGACCCAAAGCAGCGCGGAGCGCTTGATTTGGGACTAGCGTCAAGCGGTCGACGGCACGGGGGAGGTCTCGCTGCAGATCTTGCTTCTCAGGACAGCAATGCCGACCAAGACGGCCACGACGACGACGTGCACGACCGCGGCGATCCATGCGCCACGAATCCCCATGCCCTGGTGGGATCCCAGGATCCAGACGAGGGGGATGAACACGAACAGGCCGGAGCCGAGCATGATGAACGTGGGGATGGCGGTCTGCTTGGCGCCTCGGAGGACGCCCTGGGCGATGATGCCGAAGCCGTCGAAGGGCTGGTACAGAGCGGCGATGAGGGCGAGGGTGGCGCCGAGGGCGACGACGGAGGCGTCCTGGTTGAAGACGAGCATGAGGGGTTCGCGCAGCAGGGCGAGGGCGACGCCCACGATGAGCATGTAGCCGACGCCGAGCAGGGCGGAGTGGAAGGCGCTGCTGCGGGCGAGGTCCTTGCGCTGGGCACCGAGGTATTGTCCCACGAGGGTGGACGCGGCGATGCCGATGGCCATGGCGGGCATGAAGCAGAAGCCTGTGACTTGGAACAGGACGGTGTGAGCGGCGAGCTCCTCGGGCGGGCGGCTGCCTGCGTAGACGGTGAAGGCAGTCCACGCGACCATCTCGAAGAGCCAGGCCACACCGATCGGGGCGCCGAGGGTCAGGAACTGGGACACGTCGGCGCGGGTGGGCAAGGCAAGGGAGCGGGAGCCGTGGGTCCGGGCGGCGGCGCTGTGCACGTAGACGATAGCGTACAGCAGGGCTTCGAGACCCGCGGCTGCGACGCTCCCCCACGCCGCGCCTGCCACGCCCATGGCGGGCAGCCCGAACAGTCCAAAGACGAGGATGACGGAGACCACCGCATTGAAGACGTTGGCCGCGAGCGCGACCAGCATCGGGGTCACGGTGTCGCCGATGCCTCGCAAGTAGCTGGTCAAGGCGAACGCGGCGAGCAGCAGGGGTGCGCCCCAAAGGCGGACGCGAAGGTACGTTTCCGCGTGCGGCCGCGCCTCGTCGGTGATGTTCATCACGGCGAGCCCGTCGGCTACGAAGGGTCCGAGGGCGAGGACCGCGATGCTCATGGGAATCACGAGGACCAGGCCGGCGCGGACGTGACGCGCCAGGTCGGTCTTCCCCGCGCCGAAGTCCTGCGCCACGAGGATGCTGATCACGGTCATGGTGCCGGCAAAGAAGCAGACGGCGGCCCAGAACAGGACGCCCCCGAGGCCGACCGCGCCCTGTTCCGCGTTTCCGACCCGTCCCATCAGGAACGTGTCGACCACCCACATCATGGACTGGCTCATGTGGGCGATCATCAGGGGAGCCGCAAGGGAGAACACCTCGCGCACCGACCCCGCGCCTTCGTTGATCCGGAACTGCGTGTGATCGCTCTTCATGGCTCGAGAATCGTGGACCGCAGACGGTAGCGCACGGACGACGCCTTGTCGAAATCCCAGCGAAACGGCTGCGAACGTCAGCCGGGGCCCGGACCTTGCCGGCATTCGTCGATGAAACGACGGATCACGTCGGCGTATTCGCTGCCCCCCACCGCATAGGTGTCGTTGTGTCCCGCGCCGGGGATGGCATGAAACCGCGCGGGAGGATCGGTGGCGTCGCGAAGACGTTCAGCCATGGAAAACGGGATCATTTCGTCGTGGGTGCCGTGCATCACGAGCCGCGGGATCTTGATGTGGGGCGCCTTTGCGAGGTTCTCGTACCGGTTGCGCACCAGCCGCCATACGCCCGGGATCGGGAACACCAGGCGCGCCATCTCCGGCATGCTCGTGAAGGTGGCGTCGGTGATCAGTCCTCCCAGCTCAGGGTGACGGACGGCGAGCTCGTGGCTCACGCCGCCCCCGAGGGAGCGACCGAACAGGAAGACGTGTCGAGGAGACGACGCGCGAGCCAGAACTTCGTCGAGCATGGCTTCGCCATCGCGGTAGGTTCCCTGCTCGTTGGGGCTCCCTTCGCTTCTGCCGTAGCCCCGGTAGTCGTACAGTAACACCGCAATCCTGCGTTGTACGAGGGGGCGTGCGATGGCGGGTCTTCCGGATATGTTCCCAGCGTTTCCGTGACTGAACAGGAGCCACGCGACCGGTTCGGTTTCCGGCTTCATCAGCCAGCCATGCACGCGAACGCCATCGGATGTCGTGCGGGCGACGTCTTCGAAGGCGAGACCGTAGTCGGCGGGGGAATCGAGAATGTCCGGGGACGGAAAGAAGATGAATGTGGACTCGAGGAACATGAGAAGCAGCAAGGGGGTGAGCAGGACGAGGGCTGCCGCGGAGGCCGCGGCCACTTTCCGCTTCGAAACGTATGCCGACGGTTTGAATCCTGGCATGGCGTGATGGTAAAGGGGGGGTGCCCTTCTGGGGGCAACCACGAGGATAGCCGAAGGCTAGCGAAAGCTCAGCGGAGTCGGTTCGGAGTCAACCCACCACCACGACGATCGGAGGACTTGTGTCCAACGAATTCAAGCCCTACGTGCCGGAGAAGACCAACCTGCGGGAGTTCACGGTCGCGGCCGTGCTTTTGGGACTGGTCATGACGGTGATCCTGGGTGCGGCGAATGCCTACCTGGGATTGCGCGCCGGCATGACGATCGCCGCGACCTACCCTGCAGCCATCATCGGCATGGCGGTGCTCAAGATCCTGAAGGGGTCGATCCTGGAAGAGAACATCGCGCGGACGGTGGGCTCCATCGGTGAGTCGATCGCGGCGGGCGCCATCTTCACGATCCCTGCGTTCGTCATCTCGGGCGCGTGGGACCGCGACTTCGGCACGTTCGAGGCCTACGCGAAGGCGTCGGCGCTCATGATCGTGGGCGGCTTGCTCGGCATCTTCTTCGTGACGTTGTTGCGGCGCGTGATGGTGAACGACAAGGACCTGCCCTTCCCGGAGTCCGTGGCCGCTGCGGAGATTCACAAGGCGGGGCAGAAGGGCGCGGGCGCGGCCAAGCACCTGTTCGTGGCGATGGCCACAGGGGCGGGCGTCTACCTGCTCGGCGCGGTCAAGGTCTTCACCGCGACGCGCGACTTCGTCATTCACGTGGGCGAGCTTGGCAGGAGCTCGATTCGTCTGGGCATCGAGAAGACAGCGGAGACTCTCAAGGCGGGTGGTGTGGCGACATTCTCCGCGCCAGCCATCAGCCCCGCGTACCTCGGCGTGGGGTACATCATCGGTCCCGAGCTCGGCGCCTTGAACTTCGCCGGCGGTCTTCTGGCCTGGGGTCTGTTCGTCCCGATCCTCATGTACCTGCTCGGACCGACGTTCCTCGCGGAGCACGCGGCGGCCGGTGGGGAAGCCGTGGACTGGTCGGGTCAGGCGCTGCTCGTGTGGAAGTTCATCGTCCGCCCGATCGCGGTGGGCGGCATGCTCGTGGGCGCGGCCAATACCCTGTTCAAGATGCGCAAGAGCCTGGCCACTGGAATCCGCCGCTCGGTCTCGGACCTCAAGAAGAGCGCGCAGGCTGGCGACGACGCGCAAGCTGGTCGTCTGGACAAGGACTTGAACATGAAGGTCGTGTTCATCGGCCTCATCCTCGTGCTGCTGGCGATGGTCGCCGTGTACTTCTGGTTCGCTGGCGCGATCGTTCCGGCCGTCGTGGCCGCCGTGGTCATGGCCGTGACCGGATTCTTCTTCGGCGCCGTGTCCGGCAACCTCGTCGGAACGATCGGATCGTCGAACAACCCCGTGTCCGGCCTGACCCTCTCCACCTTGATCATCGCCGCGTTGCTGATGGTCATCGTCGGGGCCGAGGGCATGTCGGGCGTCGCGGCCGTGCTCGGCGTGGCGACCGTGGTGTGCGTGTCCTCCGCCGTGGCCGGCGAGATGCTCCAAGACCTGAAGGTCGGTCACATCCTTGGTGGTACGCCTTGGAAGATGCAGGTGGGCGACATCCTCGGCATCGTGGTGGCCGGCGCGGTCATGTTCTTCCCGCTGTACATCCTGCATTCCTCGAACATCACCGAAGGCGGCACGGGCTTTGGCGATCCCAAGCTCCCCGCGCCCCAAGCCGGCCTCATGGCCGTGCTTTCCCAGGGCATCGTCGGTGGCGACATGGCCTGGCCTCTCGTCATCGTCGGCATCATCATGGGCCTCGCCCTCGTTCTCGTTCGCGTCAAGAGCCCCATGCTCGTGGCCGTCGGCATGTACCTGCCCCTGGAGACCACCTTCGCCATCTTCGTCGGCGGCATCATCCGCTGGTTCACCGACAGGCTGGTCGAGCAGCGCAAGCTCAACGACGCGCAGAAGGCGCGCACCGAGAACACGGGTGTGCTGGTCGCGTCGGGGCTGATCGCTGGGGAGGCGTTGATGGGCCTGGTCATCGCGGGCTACGTCTTCTTCACCGACAGTCCGTTCCCCTCGATCGTGTGGGGCGGTGCGAACTGGCTTGCTCCCGTGGTTCTCGTGGGCCTTGCCCTGCTGCTCATCCTCAAGCCGGTGGCGAACGCCGGCGCCCCCGACGAGCCCGCGCCTCCCACAGCGATGTAGACCACAGAGACGCGGCGAACTGGTGAATGCGGAGCCGGGGACCGGGAATGGGCAAGTGCGTTCGGTTCCACTTCCCGGCTCCCCATGCCAGATTCACCAGTTCTGATCCTCGCGCTCACCGCGGCTCCCCCAAAACGCCTCGCCTTTGGCTCGGATAGCCCCCAACCCAAGCACGTTCTTCGAACAGTGCTTGATGTGGGTCTAGTGTCCCCATCTGGTTCCATGGGGGGTGAGCACTTCCTTCTCACTGTGCACAAATGGATCCCATGTCCCACATCGGCCGAGGATTGCTGGCGTCAATTAATTCGATGAGATAGCTGGCACGTGTCCCACAATGTGACCTGGTACTATCCTTGCTCAGTGGCCGGGCACAGAAGACTACCTTGTCGCACATCGAGACGGAGACGCTTCCTTCGGCTTGCATCCCGTCGGTCACCAGAAAGGACCTCACCATGTCGCTCTCCCGCACGATCCGAAGCCTCGCCACCCCGGTATCCCTCCTGACCGCCGTCCTCGCGATCGGCTGCAGTGACGCGGCGGACGATGGGCTGGGTCAGGACGGGGAAGAGAACGACCCGAACTATGGCAAGGCCGAGGCGTGGGACGACAAGAACGCGCCGGAGGTGTTCGGGCTGTCGAGCATGAAGCTCGCGCAGATTCAGGAAGAGAAGGCCCAGAAGGGCTACCTCGCGGAGAAGCCCTGGGCGGACACGTACTGGCCTTTGGACAAGAAGGGCCTTTCCCATCGGTGGATCGGTACCCACGACTTCGACACCTTCGACGCCCAGCGAGCCAACGCGACCGAGGCGTCGACCGGCACCGGCTACGAGTCTACCTGGCAGCTTTCCCCCGCGGAGAAGTACGACCTGCTCGTGGGCGACGCCAGCTTCTCCATGACCAAGGAGGGCTGGGACGTGTACGACTCGTACAAGGACTACGAGTACAGCTGGAGCTGGATGGGGCATTGCCACGGGTGGGCCCCGGCGGCCTACCTGGAGAAGACCCCCAAGGCCAGCGTGATGGCGAATATCGACGGCAAGAAGGTCCTGTTCACCGAAGGGGACATCCGCGGGCTGTTGACCAAAGCCCACGCGAGCAACGGGACCTCTGGCGGGACGCGCTTCCTCGGGACCCGGTGCAACGCACGCACGATCATCAAGGATGACAACGGCCGCATCGTCGACGGCACCATGTACGCCGGCCAGGCCGACGCCGCCAAGAAGGCCGACACCGCCACCGCCAGCACCATCTACATCGACCGCAACTTCTGGGGCAGCCACCACCTGCTGACGTACAAGGAGAGCGTCGACGCCACCGAGATCAAGGTGCTGCAGGCGACCGAAAACGCCGAGGAGCCCAAGGGCGCCTTCGTGGTCAAGATCTACGCCTCCATCGATGACTACAGCGCCCAGCGCGTCGAGAAGGAGAGCATCTTCCTGTACAACAAGGAGTGCCGCGACACCAACGCAGGCTCCTTCCACCTCACGCTGGTCCAGTACCTCTCGGACATGAACACCCCCGAGAAGAAGCGCGGCTTCGTCATGGACGTCACCCGCGAAGACCAGGTCTGGAACCAGCCCGTCTACGGCTTCGAGAGCACCATCACGGCCGTCGAGAACGTGGCCGACATCACCGACCCGCTTGCCGCGTTCCGTGCCGAAGGCACCGTCCAGATCGCGCGCATCGAGTCCAAGGTCTTCTACGGCCTCGAGAAGGGCCCCTATGTGGACTACACCGAGGAGAACGGGTCCAGCATCACCTCGAAGACCTATCGCTACTCCCTCGAGATCGACGCCAACGGCTACATCATCGGCGGCGAGTGGGATGTCGGCTCAGGCTATAGCGGCGGCAGCACGGCCCCGGACTTCTTGTGGGCGCCCCAGGGCAACGTGCTCGACTCCGCGCTCGTCCAGTACTCGCAGGTCTCGAAGGTTCACCAGTGCTCCCTCGACATCGACCGCGCCCGGAAGGTCAAGCTGCCCGACGGCCAGGAAATCGACGCCGTCGACTGTGACCTCTAGACCCAAGTCAAGCGCGGGACCGGAGATCTTGATCACGGCGGTGCCGCGCCCAACGCTGAACTCGACGGTGTCGAGTCCCTACGTCGGCGGAGTTGTAACGGCCCCGGGGTCAAGCTCGCTTCTGGCATCACCCGCGCTGCTAACCTCCGCACCAACCCCTACCCCTTCTGTGCTCTCTGCGACCTCTGTGGTTTTCTGGACTCGGACCCGAGGGGAGCGTCAGGCTCCCGGGAATGGGCCGGGAGCACAAGCCGTTGCCTTCCACCATGAGCTACCGTCTCCCGCTTCTCGTCATCGCGTCGCTCAGCCTCGCGTGCGGCTCGGCACCTGCCTCCAAGCCTGTCGCACCGGGCGCTGTGCCCGCGCAAGCGAGCCAAGACCCGCCCCCCTTTGACCTGCTCTCGTACACACGAGGCCAACCCGCTTGCTTTCACGTGGCCCGAGCCTCGGGCGACGCGCTGGTCCGAGCGGGAGGCGAGCGCTGTGCGCAGCGATTCTCCCCCTGCTCGACCTTCAAGATCCCGAACTCGATCATCGGGCTGGAAACCGGCGTGCTCCAGGATGCCCGTTCTGTGATCCCATGGGATCGCGAGCGTTACCCGCAGGAGCCGTGGTGGCCTGCCTCGTGGACCGACCGCGAGCACGACCTTTCGTCCGCGTTCTCCCACTCGTTCGTGCCCTACTATCGGTCCCTCGCCACGCGTATCGGGGCCGACACCATGGGCCGGTACGTGCGCCAGTTTCGGTACGGCAACGAGCAGACCGGGCCGAACCTCGACTCCTTCTGGCTCGACGGGGCCATCACGATCTCTGCTGACGAGCAGGTGCGATTCCTCCGCGACTTCTACTTTGAGAAGCTGGGTGTGTCGTCGCGGTCGACCCGCATCGTCAAGCAGATCCTCGTTCACGAGCGCAGCGGTGACTACGTGCTCAGCGCGAAGACGGGTACATGCGACGGGTTGGGGCAGGACACGATCGGGTGGGTCGTGGGGTACGTCGAGCGCGGTGAGGACACACACTTCTACGCGTTGAACGTGTCCGGCAGGACGCTGGGCGACGTCGACCGGGCCTGGCGATTCGAGATCCTGGGGAAGATGCTTGGTGAGTTGCGATTGTGGCCGGCGTCAGGTGCGGCGGACACAGCGCCGGAGTAGGAAACCCGGATGGGTCCGATGGCGCTGCTTGTTTCGGGGTTTCTTGCTCAGCCGGTCGGGCTGGCCGAGGAGCATGGCGAGGTTGCGGGGCAGGAAGCCAGCGTCGACATGCCGCCTTCGTGGACTCCCCCGACGGTGCACGTGCTGACGATGCTCACGGTGGTGCGGGGAGCGGAGGCCGTCCTGTGGCCCGAGCCTTTCGCGGAGACCGACCCGAAGGTCTGGGCGACGCATTACGAGGAGGCCTTTACCCGTCCACCGGTGTTCGACCCGGACCAGCGTGCGTTCTCGTGGGACGGCGACCGCTGGCAAATCAACGTGATCGGGCACGGATTGATGGGAAGCGAGGCGTACCTGCGCGCGCGGCAGTGTCGGTTCGGGTGGGCTGGTGCGTTCGCGTTTGCTGCCGGTAGCGCGGCCGTGTGGGAGTACGGGTTCGAGGCCAATGGGGTTCGGCCCTCTGCGCAGGACCTGGTGTACACGCCGGTGGCTGGGTTGGCTCTGGGTGAAGCGCGATACTGGCTCTGGAGGTCTGCCGCGGACGTGCGGCACCCACCTCTGCGCGCCTTGCTGCGTGGCGTGGTGGACCCGTTCGGCGAATTCTCGCGAGAGGCGGGCCTGTTCGATTGCTGAGCGGTCCTTGACCCCTGCCGACCCCGCGCGCACAGTCGCGCGCCATGGCAACCCGGGTGACCCTCCTAGGCTCCTTGCTGCTGGCCATCGTCGCAGGCTGTTCCGGCGGCGCTATGACGCCGAACCCTGCCCCAGTCCCCGACGGTGGAAGCACGGGGGCGGACGCGGGGACCCAGGACGCAGCGGAGGAGAGTCCGCCGGACGCCACGGACGCCACGGAGGCCGGTTCGCTTTTCCCTCCCGCGCTGATCGGCCAAACGGTGGAGTGGGAGCCTTGCGTGCTCGACGACAACAAGGGCGAGGGCGAGGCGGAGTGCGCGGACGTGCTTGTGCCGCTTTTCTGGAGTGACCCGTCGGGAGAAACGATACCGCTTCATATCAAGCGCAAGCGAGGTGCTGGCACGCCGCGGCGGCAGTTGTGGATGCTCGACGGGGGTCCGGGCGGGGCGGGGACTACCACCTATGGAAGGTACATGGAGCTGCTCGCGGGGCAGGATACGGACCTCGAGATACTGACGCTCGATCACCGAGGCACCGGGCTCTCGAACCGTCTCGGGTGCCCTGACCAGGAGGACGGGGCATCGGAGTGGGGCATCTTCCTTTCGGATGCGGAGTGGCCTGTGTGCTTGGCGGACCTCGAGGCGCGCGACGTCCGGCTCGACGCGTACACGACGACGCAGGCGGCCTGGGATACGGCCTTTTTGCTGGACCTCCTCGGGCGCGAGGGCACGGCCCGGTTCGTCTACGGCTCCTCTTATGGCACGTATCTGGCCCATCGCTTCGCGCAGATCTTTCCTTCGGTAGCCACGAGCGTGATTCTCGACTCGATTTGTCCCTCCGGGTCCTGCCGTCTCGACCGGCAGGACGAGCTCGCGAACGACGTGGTGCACGAGATTCTCGATCTCTGCGGCCAGGACGCGTTTTGCGCGTCGAAGATGGGACCCGACCCGTGGCAGCGCGCGTGGGACGTGCTGGAGAAGATGCGCGGGGGTCATTGCGGCGCATTCACGTCGATGGGACTCACGCCCTCGCACATCCAGCAGATGCCTTTCGTGCTCGCCCAGCGATGGGGGTTGCGCCCGCTCATCCCGGCCATCTACTACCGAATGGACCGGTGCGACCCTGGCGACGTCGCGTTCCTCAAGAACCTGGCGTTGGCCTACATGGTCACGGACGTGTCGTCGAACGCCCCCATTTTTTACCGCCGGTTTTCGCACATCGTCAGCAGGAACATCACGTTCAGCGAGTTGGTATCGGACGAGCTTCCGACTCTGGAGGAGGCGAATGCCCTCGACGACTCCCTGCTCGCGACCTCGCACAATGGGGTGAGGTTGCTGGCGGCGATCGAGGCATGGCCGCGTTACGAGCGAGATGTTTATTACCACGCATGGGCGTCGCAGGACGTTCCGATCCTGATGCTCAATGGGACGTTGGACACGGCCACGCCGATGGCGATCGCGGTGGAGGCACGGGAGCACCTGAGCGGTCCTGCGCAGAGGTTTTTGGAGATACCGTGGGGGGCTCACGGGGTGATCGGGCAGAGTCCCGTGGCCGATCCGGAGAAGATGCCCTGCGGAATGCAGATCCTTTTGTCTCACGTCCGCGACGCCGAGGCAGCGCCGGACACGTCGTGCCTGGACGTGCTGTTGCCGGTGGACTTCGCCGGGTACGGGGACAGGTTCGGGGTCGAGACCGCGCTGGGGACCTCCGACCTGTGGGAGAACGGGGCCGAGACGACGTCTGTTCCGTCGGCGCCTCGAGGGGCCTTGCGGTTTTTCGACGTGGTCGTAGGTCCGTAGGTCAATCGTTCTCGGCGATGAAGCCGTAGTAGCGTCCCATCCAGTAGGGGAGCAGGTATCCCGCGGGCTGTCGGATGACGCGGGCGTTTCCTTCGCATTCGGCTGTGGAATAGGGGGATCCCCACCAGACGAAGGTGGCGGCGCACCGCTCGGCGGCAGTGCGAGCGTAGTTCGTCATGGGCCGGTCGAAGCGGTCTTCGCACACGGGCGTGCACTTGTCCGGGGGGCATTGCACACTACGATCCGCCTGGGTCGACGGGAACTGGCGCAGCATGCAGAACGCGTCTTCGACCGCGTCGAGGGCGGGGCCGTCGGACCCCGGGCCGAGCTTCTTGCTCGACGCGTAGATGAAGTCCCAGAAGGCGTTGTGCTGGACGCGCAGGGGGAAGTCCGTGGAGGGGTTGTTCCAGAGATCCTGGTCGAGCGCAGCCTGGATGACCTCGCGCAGTGCGGGGTCCTTCTCGAGCAGCAACAGTGTCTGCAGCGAGAGCATGTGCATGGAGAAGTTGTTCCAGTTCGACATGCACCCGAGGAACACGCCCGACTGTCCGATGAGCTGGTCGTAGCCCTTCGTGGCCACCCCGAGCTTGTCGATGCAGGGCTCGCCCGTTTCCGAGCGGAGCAGCAGACATTCATCGATGTAGCGAGCGAACTCGGGGTCTTCGGTGCCCGCCGCCACCGCCTTCATGAACCCCCAGGTCATGGCCGCCATGAAGCCGGAGAGCACGTTGCCAGCCCAGATCTTGCCGTGCTCCGTGCGACGACCGTCCCAGTCCTGCAGCTCGAAGTCGTAGTCCACGAAGTGGCGGCCGATCTGCTGCAACAGCGCGGCGTTCTTCGCGCGAACCCCCGGATCGTCCACCAGCGCTGCCACCGCCGCGTGCGACAACATGTGCCCGCTGTACTCGTCGATGGAGACGTTATCGAGCCAGCAGTAGCCCTTGTACGCTTCCAGTCCGCAATGGGTCGAGGAAACGAACTGCATCGTCTCGGGGTCCACCGTCTGCACGCAACCGTCTTCCCCGACCCGCACCCACTGGTTGTCGTCCTTCTCGACGTCGGGAATGTAGTGCGTGAGGTCGTCGGGGCACGCAATGGCTGGGACGTTGGGGGGAACGAACTGCCTGGTGTAGATTCCCGGGACGCCGGTCACGCCCATGCGCGTCTTCTGCCCGTCGAGCAGTGTGTTCAGCATGGCGAGGGCTTCCGGGTCCCGCGTCACGGCCCAGCGGAAGGCTTGGGACGTGAGGTACAGCGCGCTCCAGAGGCCGTCGTTCTCGCCCGAGAGCCATTGCTCCACGTCTTGGTAGGTGGCGTCGTCGGGATCGACGGCGGGCTGGCTGCAATCCGTGCAGGGCGGGTCTTGCCCTGGAGGGCATTGCACGGTCTTGCATGGGAGTTGGAAGCCGGACATCCATCGAAGGTCGGGGTGGACGTGCACGCGACGGGCGAGGTCCTCGTAGTCTTTGGCCTTCTGGCCGAGAGACTCCTGGGTGGCCAAGGGTTCCGCCTCGCACTTGCGCCACGATGGCGCGCCGTACTTCCAAGGCTCGACGCACTGTCCGCTCTCGCAGAGCTTCATTTCGTCGCGCATGCAGTGAGCGATCTGCCAGGTTCCCCCCGCGCAGGATTTCAACTCGTAGCCGTCGTCGGAGCAGGTGACCTCACCTTGCTTGCAGGGGGTCGAGGTGGCGGGTTCATCGGAGCCGCAGGCGGAGGCGACGAGGGCGACGGAGGCGATCAAGCTGGGCAAGGCGACCAGCGGGTGACGGAGGCTCATGGCCCCATTGTGACAGAAGTCGGGGGCGAACGAACTCGTCCCCTACGCGGTCTACCACTCGCCGTCGGAGCTGCGACCCTTCCAGGTTTTGGGGATGAGGAAGACGAAGGTGGTGCCGCGCTGCTCATGGGTGGTGAAGGCGACCTCGCCGCCGAGGTAGCCCTCACCGAGCAAACGCATGCTGTAGGTGCCGATGCCTCGGTCGGTGCCTTTGGTGCTGAAGGAGCGCTGGAAGATCTGGTGCCGAACGGTTTCGGGGATGACGCTGGGGTTGTGGACGCGCAGGGCGACTTCCTCGCCGAGGTCCTCGGCGTCGAGCGTCACGGTGGCGCCGCGAGGGCTGGCCTCCAGCGCGTTCTTCACCATGTTCTCGAGCACGCGCTGGGCGAGGTTGATGTCCGTGACCACGTCGACGTCGGGAGTGTTTCCGAGGGCCACGAGACGGTCCCCGGTGACGTCGTGACGCTCGTAGAGTTTCTTGATGGACCCGAGCAAGTTGGGGACGGAGACGAACATGGGGTGGGTGGTGAGCTCCCCGGTTTCGGCGGCGAGAAGCTCACGTTGCTGGCTGATGACCTCGACGAGGCGCTCGCACAGGTCTTCCAGCAGGTCCACGTACTCGCCTCCGGCCTCTGGGGAAGGGTTGTCCCGGAGCATGGCGACCAGGCCCCGCATGCCGCCAGCGGTGTTGAGGACGTCGTGAAAGAAGATTCGCTCGAGGAGCCGCCGTCTCTTCTCGGAGCTGATGTCTCGCATGGTCGCGAGCGTGAAGGTCGTGCCGCCCACCGAGATGGGGGACGCGGTGACCTCGGCGTCAATGGCGCCTTCGCGACCGTTGGCGAGGGGGATACGGCACTCTTGGACCTGCGTGGACTGCGTCTGCTGGCTGAGTATGACAGCCTGGACCGCGCCGCAGAAGACGCATGCGGCGGTGGAGCCGCAGCCGTCGGGGCCATGGCACGCGTTGCGGCAGTGGATGGCATCGCCCGGGCGCTTCCCGGTGACGTCGTCGAGGGTTCTCGCGCCGACGGCGTCGAGGAAGAGACGGTTGGCGGCGACGATCTGGCGCTGCTCGTTGAGCACCATGGCGAAGCTCGGGATGGCTTCGAGCACGCCAGCCAGGAGCTTTTCGGCCTGGAGCTTTTCGACGGCGAGCCGGAGTGCGCCTGGGTCTGCGCGCCCCTGGGGGATGCGAAGACGCGGGCTTTCGCTCGGCCTGGTGGATTCGGTGGTGTTCACGGGGCTTCCTCGGCGAGGGGGTCGCATGGGGAGGAGTGCGGCATGATACACCTAGAGCAACCGAAATGGACTGTCCCTACGCTTTCGACCAGGCTTTCCTCGACGATCTGCCCTACGAGCCGCGCGCTCTGCTGCTCGATCGGATCGAGTCCTTCGACGAGGGGTCTCGAACGATCGTGTGCCGCATGCCGACGGACGTGCCCATGCCGTTCACGGATGCGCAGCGAACGCACCCGGTGAAGCATCCGCACCATGTGTCCGGGGCGGCGATGGTGCACGTCACGGGGATGCTGGGGTTCGTCCACGTGTATTACATGCTCGGCCTTCGGCACGCGGATGGGTGGACCGGGTATGGAACGCACGTGCACCGGGCCGTTTTTCGCAAGCTGGTGCCCCCGGGAAAGCCGCTTCTCTGCTCGTGCAGGGAGCTGCGAGCCCGCTTCATGGGCGAGCGGATCTTCGTAACGTACGAGTTCGCGTACCGTCACGAAGGGGACGTTGCCTACGAGAGCAAGCAGAGCGCCATGTGGATCAAGACGGACGTTTCGGCGGCGTGATTACGACCTTTTGGGGGGTGTCGCGCCGCCACGGGCTCGGATGTGTACAACCAAGGCCGTGCCCAACGCCCTGCCTACCCAAGGTCCTCCGCAGTCGTGCCCAACGCCCTACCTACGAGTCCGTTCGTCAAGGTGTTTGGCGCCTGGCGCGATGGGCCCAGCGCGCGTCGCCCTCGATGACCCAGTCGAAGGCGCCGGCGATCTCTTCCGCCACGCCGCCGCCGTAGGAGTGGCCCTCTCCCTTGCGAAAGACCACGCGCGACGCGATGCCATGCTTTCCCAGCACTCTTCCTGCGTCGAGAGCTTGCCGGTTGCAGTCCCACTGGCCGCAAGCGAACAGGATTCGCTGCCCTCCGCCTTCGGAGAAAGCTTTCGCGCTCGCCGCATACCATGCCTTCTGACCCCCTTCGATCAGCACCGCGCGCGGGTACCGATCGGGACGTCGCGCCATGATCGACGCGCCCATGATGGCGCCCTGGGAGAAGCCTGTGAACAGCAGGGGGCCATCGTCCACATAGGCGGGATACGTCGCCCGCAGTGCCTCGACGCCCGCATCGATCTCCTTTTCCAGGTGCTGGTTGGAGACGTATTGGTAGCGAACGTCGCTGGGGGACGGGGAATCCCCCCGGGCGGCACCGCGGGGGCAGAGGACGAATGCGTCGTTGGCGACGATGTCTCGCCATATCTGGCATTGCCATTCCGGGGTGTCGTAGTTGCCGTGGGTGGCGAGGACGATGGGACGCGGGTCGCGCGTGCCGAGGGGCAGGGAAACGACAGCGTCCCCGAAGCCGCTTACGGGGAGGAAGGCGAAGGGGTCCGGGTGGTCGAGCGGAGGGGGTCTCGGGTCCGGGGGCGGTTCTGGAGGGTCGAGCGATGGGGTGGCGGAAGAAGCGGCAGGTGGGGGGGCTGGCTGTGAGGTCGTCGCAGGGGGTGGGGCGGGGAGGTCGCGCGGAGGTGGGCTCTGGCTACATGCCAGCATCACCATCCCTGGCCAAGTCCATGTGACGGGTCGGTGCCTGGGGCCCGTCATGTCAGATGCTCGAGCGGTCGTCGGCGCGCCGCACCGCGTAGACGCCCTTGCCTTCCGCGAGGACTTGGTCGGGGCGAGAGCGGGCGACGATGCGGATGGCGGAGACGCCGACGCGGTTGCCCACGCGCAGGACGTCGGCGGTGGCGAGGAGCTCCTCGAGGGGAGCGGGGCGAAGGTAGTCGACGCGCAGGTCGATGGTGGACACGCGGTCCTCGGGACCGACGGCGGTCCAGACGGCGGTGCCGCCGCAGGTATCGGCGAGGGCGGACAGTACGCCACCGTGCAGCGCGGGGCGTGCGGAGTCACCGACGAGCTCCGGGCGAAAGGGCAGTGCAATCACCGCATGGCCTTCCGCGAGATTCTCGACACGGAGCCCGAGGAAGGTGTTGAAGGGCACCCATTCCGTCATGATTTTCGTGAGAAGCGAGAGGTGCAGTGCGAGCTCTTCAGGGGAACGCGGCATGGGGGATGGACGGTAGCCGATGGGATGGGGCCGGCAAAGGACGCTGTACCGGGTCGAGGCCCGGTTACGACAATGGCGGATGACAGACATCAACTAGGAGCTGAGAACACGGAATGCGAATTCGAACCAGGAACGGGCGGAGTCAGGCGCCACACGCACCGCCTCCAACCCACCGAGCACGAGCAGAGAGTATGCAAACACTCCCGAGTCACGGCAGAGGTGTGGGCTTCAGCCGCTTGACCATGGTGATGCCGGTGAACCCGTAGAAGGCCGAGACGACCGGGTTGATCAGGTTCAGGAAGCAGAAGGGGACGTACGTCCACGGTTCGAGGCCGAGCGTGACGATCATGAAAGCGCCGCAGGTGTTCCAGGGGATCAGCGGGGAAGTCAAGGTGCCGGCGTCCTCCAGGGCGCGTGACAGGTTGACGGCAGCGAGGTCCTGCTTCTCGTAAGCCGCGCGGTACATGCGTCCGGGCACCACGATGGCCAGGTACTGATCGGAGGCGAGCACGTTCATTCCGATGCACGTGCAGAGCGTGGCAAGGACGAGTCCGCCCACGCCCCGTGCCATGCGCAGGATGCCGTTCGCGATGGCCGCGAGCATGCCAGCTCGCTCCATCACGCCGCCGAAGCTCAGGGCGCAGATGATGAGCACCACAGTGGAGAACATCGACGACAGCCCGCCCCGTGACAGCAGCTTGTCCACGAGGGCGTGTCCGGTCTCGAGCTTCACCCCGTCGTAGGAGACGGCGAGGACTTGTCCGAAAGACTGGTCCTGCACGAGCAAGGCGAGCAGCGCGCCGATGCCGAAGCCGCCCATGAGCGCGGGCAGCGCGGGGACCTTCCACACCACCATGGCGATGATGAGCAGGGGGGGCACGAGCAGCAAGGGGCTGACCCGGTAGCCCTGGTCGAGCGCGGAGAGGATGGCGTCGACCTGGGTGGTGTCGAGCTTGCCGGTGTGGCCGAGCCCTAGCAAGGCGTAGAGCACGAGCGCGATGAGCAGGCTCGGCACGGTCGTGTACAGCATGTGGCGGACGTGCTCGAACAGGTTGGAGCCCGCCATGGCCGGGGCGAGGTTGGTGGTGTCGCTCAAGGGGGAGAGCTTGTCTCCGAAGTAGGCGCCGGAGATGATGGCGCCGGCGATCATGGGCTTGGGTACGCCGAGTCCCTCCCCGACCCCCATGAGGGCGATCCCCACCGTGGCCGCGGTGGACCAGGAAGACCCGGTGGCCAGGGACACCACGCAGCAAATCACGCACGATGCCACGAGGAAGACCGAGGGCGAGAGCAGCTCGAGGCCGTAGTAGATCATGCTCGGCACGATGCCAGCCTGGATCCAGGTGCCTACGAGCAGGCCGATGACCAGCAAGATCAGGCACGCACGCAGGGCGAGGGATACACCCTTGGCCATTCCCTCCTCGATCTCACGCCACGACAGGCCCGTGCTGAGCGCGACCACGCTGGCTACCACCGTGGCCAGAACGAGCGGCACGTGCGTGGTGAGCCCGAGTGCGGCGTAGTGGACCACGGACAGCCAGAGCGCGCCGATCAGGAACGCGACCGGCAACAAGGACTTCCAGAGAGGGGGTAGCTTGATCTCTACAGGTTCTTCGATCACGGAGGTTCTCCGGCCGGGGAGTGTATCCCGGTGCGTCGAAGCGCACCAACAAGCCTCGCCAGGATCCGGAGCCATCCGAGTTGGCCGCAGATTCCGCAGAGAGCCGCAGATGGTTTCGTTGTTTGTGCGGGTGTGGGTAGCTGCTTGGCGACGGACCTATCGCCTTGTCCGATGTAGCCCCTGGCCGCCCGTGGTATCAGCCGGACCGTGGACGTCGCGCTTCCCTCCGAGCCCGTGCTGACGATCTGCGCCGAAACTGGTGACGCCACCGCATCGCTGGCGTCGCTCGCGGTGTGGAGCTACACGGTCGCGATCGTGTTGCTCGCGCTCGTGCCGATCGTACTGATCGCGAGGAACGTGCGCTTGGCGGTGCGCGCGCGGCGCACTCACGGGGGACAGATCAAGCTGCGACCGGGCCTGGCGGTGCTGGAAGGAACGGTGGACCATCCCTACGACCCGCCCCTGCGCGTCGAGATCACGCAGACAGGCACGGAGGTCTACCTCGAGGGCAGAGGACGGTGGTTTCACTGGACGGAGCGCGACCGCAAACTCACGACGGCGCCGTTCCGGTTGCGGGTCGGGCAAGACGAGGTCGAGGTCGTGCCGGACGATCAGACCCGCCTGATGCTCGAGATGGATCGCACGGAGGGACAATCGGGTACGGTGCGTCGCCGCGTTGCCGAAGTGCGGGATGGGGACACGATCCACATCAGCGGAAAGCTCGAGGTGACGACCGAGGTGGACCCGACGGCGGGAGGGTATCGCGGGGCTGCGAGCCGAAAGCGCTTCGTGCTTCGTCCATCAGGGGCGGGCATGCTCGTGTCCAAGCGCCCGTTGGATGACGTGTTCCTGCACCCGATTCGCCAGTACGGCAAGGCGCTGGGACTGCTGGCGCTGGTGGCGCTGCTCGTCCACGGGCTGTTTGGCGGCTATCACGCGCGTGTCGCGTCCGGCGAGGTCCTGGCCGCGGAGGTGCTGGACAAACGAGTGACCCACGATTCCGACGGAAACGAGATCCACTGGCTCGACATTCGCCTCCCGGACGGCACGACGCTCGAGGCGGGCCCCACGGCAGCCTGCTACGGCCGCGTGGCCAAAGGGAACCACATCCCCCTGGTCGTTCCCCGTGAACATCCTTCCCTGTGGCAGATCGGCTCGGTGCCCTCCGTCAACGTCATTGTGGTGTTCGGGGGGTTCGTGGTGCTCGTCGTCGGCCTGATCCTCTACATCCTGATCCTGCGCGCTTCCACGCGCTGGCATGGAGGAAGGTTGCTCGACGAGCAAGAAGGGCCGTTGACGACGGGGGAGGGGGCCGGAGGACCTTCGCCGTGATAGGTAGGATCTCAGGCAACGCGTGCGGCAGAAACTAGGAAGAGGAATGCGAACGCGAACACGGAATGGCCGGAGCCGTTGTCTTCAAAGGGTCTCACGTTGTAGGAGCTGGCGACCGCGTGCCTCTTCTCTGGTCCGATTTGCATTCGCTGTTCGACTTCCCGTGTTCCTAGATGTGCTCGGCAGAAGAATCAATCCGTTGCCGTCGCCTTCGCCGATCCGGGTTTCGCTTGCCTCTCGATCAAAGGATCGAGACTTCCACCAGGCACATCTAGTTCCTAGTTTCTGAGGGGTTTGACGTGCGGAGACGTTTCCTATGGTTCCCGAAGAGGCACAGAGATGAGTCGATTCAGATGGCCCCTGGAGGTCGCGAGCATCGCATGCCTGGCCGTTCTCACGGCTGGCTTGACCACCCACGCTCGCGGCGATGAAGTCGCTGCGCCGCCCCAGCGCGCCGCGAAGTCCGCCGATGTCCTGGTCTACGAAGACTGGTTCACGGACGCCGCGATGCGCGTCGATCTGTTCCACACGGGCGTGGCTACGGAGAGCGTGTACAGTCTCGACGAGGTGGTGTGGGAGCCGCTGTGGCCCGGGACGAGAGTGCACCTTCTCGACCCCTTCGACTTCGGCACCTACCGCTTCCGCGTGATCGATGTCGCCTCGTCGCGGGAAATCTTCCGCATGGGGTACGCCACGCTCTTCGAGGAGTGGACGGGGACCGAGGAGGCCGTGAACCAGATTCGCCGGAGCATGAGCGAGTCCGTGCGCTTCCCGTGGCCCAAGAAACCCGTCACCCTCGCGATCGACCGTCGCCAGCGCGACGGCAAGTTTCAGCAGGTCTACACGCTCGGGATCGATCCCAGCTCGCATCAGATCAGCCGCGTGCGCAAGCACACGGACTTCGAGGTGGTCGTGCTCACGCGAGGGCCGGACGACCCGGCCCGCACCCTCGACATTCTGATCCTGCCCGAAGGCTATGCGCGAGAAGACGAAGCCAAGCTGCGCGCGGACTTGAGGCGTTTCACCGAAGCGTTCGTCCTGACACCTCCCTGGACGGTGCTTCGAGACAGCATGCGCGTGCGAGGTGTCGTCGCGTTTTCCCGCGACTCGGGGGTGACCGAGCCGCGCAAGGGCGTGTTTCTCGACACGCTCCTTGGGGCGAGCTTCAACACCTTCGACTCGCCGCGCTACCTCACGCTCCAGCACACCAAGACGATGCGCGAGGTCGCGTCGTTGGCGCCCTACGACACCGTGTTCGTCATGGTCAACTCGGCCCGGTACGGGGGAGGAGGTGTGTACAACCAGTGGGCGGTATTCACCTCCGACAACGAGTACGACGACTACGTGATGCTGCACGAGTACGGGCATTCGATGGGAGGGCTCGGGGACGAGTATTACGACTCCGCGATCTCGATGGATGAGGACACGATGTACCCCCCCGGTGTGGAGCCGTGGGAGCCCAACATCAGCGCGTTTCTCGGCAGCCAACGCAAGCGCATCAAGTGGGTCGATCTCATCGACGAGAAGACGCCGGTTCCCACCCCGGAGAAGGGGGAGTTCGCGTCCGCGGTCGGCCTTTTCGAAGGCGCTGGCTACAAGGCAAAGGGCCTGTACCGCCCCCAGGCGGACTGCAAGATGTTCCACAAGGGGCTCGTCCCCTTCTGCGGTGTTTGCGCACGCAGCCTCCGGCGCATGACGTGGTACCACACCGGGGAAGACCTGAACCGATGAGATCCCTGCAAGGTTTCGTGTGCGCCGGGTTGGCGCTTGCCCTCTCGCTCTCCCTCGGGTGCAGCAAGAAGCCCAAGTGGCGGGGTCACGACCCGAGCGCGTCCGCGTCCGCGTCGAGCTCGGCCGCCGTGTTCGGGGCACCGTCGTCTTCTGCGGAGCGCCCCGACCCGGTCGAGGCCCTGCACCAGCGAACCTACTCCATCGACGTGGATGGCGACGTCGTGCATGCGGGCACCACGGCGGGGGTGGTGACCTGGGACTTTTCGGATCCCGCTGAGCCTCGTCGTGTGGCGAGCCTCGTGCTTCGCGGGAGTGTTCATCACATCGCCAAGGTCCCGGACACGCCGTTTCTCGCGGTCTCGACGGGGCCTTCGGGGGTAGCACTGGTCGACGCCCGCGAGGCGCGCGACGGCAAGCTCACGCTGGTCAACACGCACCCCTGGTCGGTGGAGGCTCGCAAGGTGTGCCATGCCGTGTGGCGTGTGGTACCGACGGGACCGAAGGCGGGGTATCTCGCTTGCGGAGGCGGGGGGGTGGCGCACGTGGACTTCTCGGACCCGGCCAAGCCAGTCGTAGACAAGCACGCTGACATCAACGGGTACGTTCGCGACGTGGCGGTGCTGGACGCGAAGAAGGTGCTTGTGGCGGCGGGGAGGAGAGGCCTCGCGCTGGCCGACTTCGGCGGCGCCGAGGCGCGGGTGGTGGAGCGACTCGAGCTGAACACGGAGGCCAGGGGGTTGGAAGTCCGTGATGGTCTCGCGTACGTGGCGGCGGGGGCAGAGGGCCTCGTGATCGTGGACGTTTCTGGGCCGACTCTTCGCGTGGTGGGCAAGCTCCTTCCGAAGACGACGGACATAGCGCGGGGCATCGCGCTGTCGGGCTCGCACGCGCTGCTTTGCATCGGGGACTCGGGCCTGGCCGTGATCGACGTGTCCGATCCTGCGAAGCTCGTGGAAGTCGGCAGGTTCGATCCGAAGGGTGCGGTCAATCGTGTCACGGTGAGCGGGGTGCGGCTGTTTGTGGCGAACGATTCCGACGGGGTGGCGATCCTGGACATCTCGAAGCCGAGCGAGCCGAAGCTGGTGTTCCCGGTGGAGTAAGGGGCTGCGCAGAAACAAGTGACTCCATCCCCGATCGGGCTCGGGCTCGAGAAGAGGGTCCTTTGTTGTTGCACAGCTACTAAGCCGTCGGTTTGGCAGCGAGACGAACGCGAGTCCGGCTTGACGGGCGTGGAGGTGTATTCTGGCGAGCAACGAGGTGCCCCATGCATGTCTCCCGTCTCGTGGTCGTGTCGAGCGCCGCCTTCTTGTTGTTCGTATCGTTGTCCGGTTGCGGAGACGATGAAGGGGGAAGCCCGTCTGGCAGCGCAGCGCAGGCTGGCAGTGGCGGCACAGGGACGGGCGGCACCGCCGGAACCGGGGGAGGCGGTGGAGTGGCCGGTACCGCAGGGACAGGCGGAATCGGTGGTGCAGGGGGAAGTGGTGGCAGCGGTGGCACTAGCGCGGGTGGGACCGCGGGAACCGGGGCGAGCGGTGGCAGCGGTGGCAGCGGAGGCGCCTCGGGCAGCGCGGGATCCGCTGGCATCGCGGGTGCCGCAGGCGGCAGCGGGAGCGGAGGAAGCCCCACCTGCACGCTCGTCGACTCCGGACCCGTCGAGGCCTCGACCGACGGCCAGGTCATCGAGAACCTCCGCATCACCTCCACGTCCGGTCCAGCGATTCGCGTCGCGGGCCGCTCGAACGTCGTCATCCGAAACGTCCAGATCCTTCATTCCGGCGGAGCGGGCATCGAGGTCTCCGACGCCCCCGACACCACCATCGAGCATGTGTCCGTCGAGCACACCGGAGCTCCTGCCTCGGGCGAGAACCCCTCCGACGGCTTGCTCAACATCGACTGCTACGCGTCGGCACGCATCAAGGTTGTCCATGCGCGCCTGACCCGGGGTTCATCGGGAGTCTACCTGCACCAATGTCCCGATTCGGTGCTTCAGTTTCTCGAGGGCCACGACTTTCGCGGCCCGTTCCCGCGCGGGCAGCTCGTGCAGTGGAACGCATCGGACCAAGGTCTCCTGGAGGACTTCTCGGTGGAGAACCCGCCGGGCTCCTGGCCCGAGGACAACGTCAACGTCTACAAGTCCATGAACGCAACGATCCGCCGAGGGTTGGTGGACGGCAACAACTCTCCTTCCGGGGTGGGCGTCATCTTCGACGGCGACACCAGCACAGGCTTGGTGGAGGACGTGGACGCGATCCGGATGGGCAACGGTTGCTTCTCGAACTACGCGGGGGCGGAGGGGAACGTGTTCCGCCGCACCCGCTGCCGTGAGAACATTTGCGAGGATCAGGGCAGAGGACTCCCGGGCTCGAACGCGCTGATGTGGGCCGGCCGTCCTGGGCTGTCGCAGATCCGGCTCGAGGATTCGCAGTACTTCGCCGCGTGCAACCCCGGCAACATCGTGTGGCCCCAAGATTCGTTCGAGGTGGTCGAGGTCACCGAGCAGGACTTCGCCCTTCGCGCTCCGATCCGCGTCGACCTGTGCTGGGAGTGAACGCCCCTACCTTGGGGGATCGATCGAGATGATGAACGCGTCGTCCCCTTCTTCGAGCACGAGGTCAGCCTTCGGCTGAAGCACGAACTGCCCCTTACGACGGAGCGCCACCACCGTCTGGGACCGGTCGAGGTTGTCCACCACGAACGCGCGGTACGTCTTGCCCACGAACCGCTGGTCGACCGTGACGCGGTACATCTCGGACCCGGCGTCGTTGGACAGCAAGTGCGTGATGAGGTCCGCCACGCCGACGTTGGACACGCCCTGGACGAGCAGACCGGAGGCGACGCTCACGGCATCGATGAGGGTGTCGCAGCCCGCGGCGTCGAGGTGCTCGCGGTTGTCGGACGACACGAGCTCGGCGCTGATGCGGACCTTCGGGTTGATCCTGCGCAGCGCCATGACAGTGAGCGCGTTTTGGTGATCGGAGTGCGGGTCCGACGGGTTTGCGGCGAGCACGATGGCAGCGCCTGCCCGTGCGGCGTCCGCGTGCTCGAGGTTGCGGGAAGAGCAGGGCTCGCCCCGGACGAATCGGACCTTGGCATCGTCGAAGGGGTTTTCTTCGAGGTCCGCCACGATGACGACCTTGGTGTCGACGTACCTCGGGTCCGCGCGAAACTCGCGGATGGCGGCTCTTGCCTTCTCGTTCCATCCCAGCACGAGCAGGTGGTTCTTGGCGCTCACGGCTCTCAATCCCTTTCGGTGTTGCTCCCGAAAGTCGAGGAACATGGTAGCGATGGTGCCGCCGAAGGTCCCGAGGATTCCGACGCCCAGGGCCATGGTCGCGGCGGCGACGATGCGTCCCCCCGGAGTGATGGGATACAGGTCCCCGTAGCCGACCGTGGAGAGCGTGGTGATGCTCCACCAGAGCGCGTCACCAAGGCCTTTGACGTTCTGGTTGACGTCGCGCTCGAACATGATGAAGGCGCCGCCGGCGATGGCCCACCAGATCAGGGCGGCTATGCCGAGGTAGCCCAGGGCTTGCGCGGGGATCGGAACCTCGAAGCGCCGGGCCAGACGCCCGAGCAAAACCAGGACGCGCGCGAGGCGAATCAACCGCATGAGCCGGACGACCCGCACGCTGCGCAGGGGACCCGCGAAGGGGATGGCGCCGACGAGGTCGATCCAGTTGCGGCGAACGAACCGCCCCTTGTGCGGAGCTAGCTTCAGACGCCAGCCGAAGTCCACGAGGAAGATCGCGCACAGGCCCAGGTCGACCCACCCGAGCGTCTGAGACAGCTTGCTGTCGGGGTCGATGGAGAAGTCGACGGTCAACACCACGAGGGTGACGACCGTGACGACGATGATGAGGTGGTCCCACCATCGTGGGAGCTTGGGCTCGGTGTAGAAGTTGGCGATGCGGATGGGCGCGGCCATGGTTGCCTGTGGGTTGCGTGCCCCTGGTCACGTCGGAATCCCGAGCGTACCAGGGTTGGGCCGGGTCTCGCCATGGCGTTCACTTGGAAGAGGCGCACAGGGAATACGGAGCCGCGGCAAGGAACTCACAAGCCTCTTGTTCGAAGGCGCACCGCCAGTGGCCGCCGATGTACCCTACTATTGATCTCGCGCTGCAAGAACGTCTCCGGCGTTCGCGCCGAACCTCGGCCTCAGGGCAGAAAGCTCTGATCGAGACGGGACAGGATGCCTTCCGACGTGCCTCGGTTGACGAATTGGACGTAGACCGTCGACCCGCCCTGGACGGGGAAAGTCCACGATGCGCGGGTCGCCGAGCCTGATGTGGAGACTTCGGGCTCGACCTGCGCATCCATTTCGACGGTGTAGGACGCCCCTTGTTTCGAATACTCGATGGAGGATCCAACGCGTGTGAATAGCCGAAAGTCGAGGTCTCCCGGTGCCGCGAAGCTCGGCATTTCCTCCACCTGAGCCGTGATCACCGCTTGGGTTGCCGTGTCGGGTACATCGATTCGATGCTGCACGTAGGCGGTTGCGAGGGGGTAGGAAGCGCCACCGTCGTCGACGACCATCCACGTGTTCCAGGGCTGTGTGGCCGCGCCGCGCATCATGAGCCAGCGCCCATCGTTCTGCGATGCACCGGTGAGGTCGACGACTCGATCGGTCTGGAGCAGGCCCTTGGTCGTGAAGATGGCGCCGGCTTCGTCGACCTGCGACGAGGAGAAGCCTTCTGCTGCTAGGTTGTTGGTGAATGCTTCTGCGTAGTCCGCGAGGAGTGCGTTGCCATTCTTGTTTTTGAGTTCGAGCAGGCTAAGTAGCAGTATGCGCATGAACTGGGCACTCGTGCCCCCCCACGATTTCACCATCGTCTCGTGTATGAGGTAGTTGGCGGCGAGAATGGGATTGCCGTCCGCCACCGGATGGCCAACCTGGTCGTCCGGGAAGCGGTCTTCGTTGGTAGCGTCGAAGGTCCATCCCTTCTGGTTGGAGCAGGCGTCGAGATACTCGCCCATGAGTGGCTCACCCGACCCCAAGAACGCCATGGTGTTCGCGATTCCTTCGTTGAGAGCCGTGGGTTGGTTCGTCAGCCCTTGACGATCCGCGAAGACCTGATTGAGGGACGCTGTCGAATGCACCACCGCGTGACCGAACTCGTGGTAGACGGTCTCCCCGGCGTAGGCGAAGTCCTTGCTCGTACCTTGGCCGAACACCAGAACATCGCCCGGCACGCCGACGAGCCCTTGGTAGGCTGCCATGCCCATGGCCAAGTACTCGTGTGGAAGGAAGAACGCTACGTCGGTTGGGTGGAGGGCTGAGGAAGTCGGAGGGCTTGGTGCCTGGTAGTTGGCCACCAGGGTGAGCGGAACCGGTTTGCCGTCCACCTCATGCCTTCCGGGTAGTCGATCAAAGACGCCTACCTCAGGCGCGGTGACAAGCGCATAGATCTTCTGAGCGTGGTAGTACAGGTTGACCTCGGCGTGCGTGTTGGCGGGGGCGAATTTACACGCAACGTCGCCGTCGTAGTCCGGGTACTCGAAGCTTCCGAAGGTATTCTTGTTTGCCAACTGACGAAGCGTGCAGATCCGCTGTTGCTCGAAGTTGAAGGCGTTCGTCTCTCCCTCATCCAAACACGTCATGGCCTGAAGCAGCCGCACGCCGTCAGCCCCTGCCGCCGAGGTGAGGTGACCGTCGGCATCGTCCGCCACCCAACCGAGCTCGACCGTCGACGGGGTGGGTGTTGTCACCGGGTCCACCAGGAATACGGTAGCCAGGTTGGTCGGAGCCGCGGCGTCTGCTGCATCGAGACCTCCGTCTTGTGGGTCGGCGTCTTGCCCATTCGAATCCTGCGCTGCGGCGGCGTCGTCGGCCGCGTCGGCTTCTGCGGCGGGGGACGACACGGCTTGACCGGTAGATTCGCATCCGCTCGATAGGGGAAAGAGGATCGCAACGAGGCAGGTCCAGAAAGGGCGCATGCGACACAGCACAGCAATACTCGCGCCAATAGCCGCGGGGACCCGAATGGCTGAAGGGTGTGAGTTCGCTGACGGGTGCGCCACGATCGCGGCGGTGCGCGGTGTGAGCGCTCTAACGGCTGATCGTTATCGACCCGACGATGGATGTGACGTCTTGGACGAGGGGACGGAAGCCACGTGGCGACGACATCGGGCCGGTCGGTAGCCTCCTGTGTCACGAAATTGCGATCCGTGGTATGCGCCCCACTTCCCATGCGCATCATCACCCCGCAACAGCTCGAGCAGGACCCCTCCCTGTACGACGAGGCCATCGAGGTCCTTCGCAACGACGGCCTGGTTTGCTTCCCGGGTCATCGCCAGTACAGCATCGCCGCGTCGCTGATGTCGGAGGACGCGGTCATCGCGCTGGTGCAGTCCAAACGACGTTCCGGCAAGGCGCCGTCGCTGGTGCTCATCCCGGACGAGTCCCAGTTGGCGGAGGTGGCGGAGGAAATCCCCGAGGTGGCGCGGGCCCTGACGCGTGCGTTTTGGCCCGGGCCCTTGACCCTCGTGCTGCATCCCAACTCGGAGCTGCCCTCGAAGGTGCGCAAGACGATCGCCGCGAAGAAGCCAGCGCGCATTGGTGTGCGTGTTCCGGGCACGGGCTACCAGAAGGAGCTCGTTGCCCGATTTGGTGGACCCCTGCTCGTCAGCAGCGCCAACCTGTCCCAGAAGGTGGGGGCCGGCTCCGCCTCCAACGTGCGCAAGAACTTCAACCACACCGTGGACCTGATGTTCGACGCCGGAGACGTCCCCGAAAAGGCGCCGTCGACGATCGTCGACCTCACGGGCGATGTGCCGGAGATCACGAGGGAAGGGCAGATCTCGGCGGAAGCGGTGCGAGAGGTGCTTGCTGGCTGTGAGCTGTGAGTCTTGAGCGCTGAGCTCAGCCCCACATCGACAGGCCGGTGAGGAACGATGCGGCGACGGTGCCGGCCGCAGCCGACACGGGGACCGTCAGGTTGTCGTCGAGGCGCTTGCTGAAGAGCTCTGCGATGCCGCCGAACACGGCAGCCGATGCGCCCACGGCGAGGGTGGTGGGCCACATCGAGACCTCGGGGTGCAGCAGGTGCATGCCGAGAAGGGCCGCTGCCGTCCCCACCACCACGAAGGTCAGGGACCCTTCGAGGGTGCGACCGTGAATGAGGGTCGTCCGGCCCCAACGTCGGCCAATCGCCGCGGCCGCAGGGTCCGCGAACGCGAGGACCGCCAGGGCCACCGCGCCCACCAAGTGGGATTGCAGCAGTGACAGCACGAACAGGGACGTCACGTACCAGGTGGCCGAGTTGACGTGGTGCACCTCGCGCGGGTGCGCGATCACCCGGAAGAACACGAACTTGAACAACGTCCGGTTCCACGCAGGCCAGATGCGTCGTGTGGCTTCCAACGACCAGCAGGTGAGGGCGACGGTGCCGGTTATCCAGGGCAAGGTCCACAAGGGAAGCACGAACTCGAGCAGCGCGATCGAGCCCAGACCCGCGAGCACATGGAAGATGCTGCGGGCGTAGTTGGTGGGTCGCAGGCTCGGGACCTGGATGGCTTCGCGCCGGAGGGTATGGGCGCACGCCTCGTAGCAAGGTGCCACGCGCGCGCGGAAGGTCAGCCACTCCTCGCGCAGGGCCTGCTTGGTTGGCAAGCTTTGCCGGGGGGAATAGTCGCGGACGGCGCGGGCCAGCTCGTCGAGCCGCTCCCTTGCCGCGTCCATCTTCCCGTCCGATCGCGCGGCCGCCATCATCTGCGCGGCGCCGACCTGGATTCGACTCAACCGATCCCGGAACGCCGCGTCGATGCCGTCGCGCCACCGCGACGGATCGATGTCGCGCAGCAACGCATGCAGTTCTAGGAGGACTCGCTGGTTCTCACTCGAGATGATCTGCGTCATGCTTCACACAGAGGGCAAGAGTTGGCCTGGTGTAGCCGAACTGGGAAGCCGACGCACGATTTTTGCACGATTTTCTGTGACAGCAGAACGGGGGGGTGCTGCTCAGCCGGTGGATGGCGGGTTTCGCGTTTCCTTTGCATTTTCCTGCCCCGGGACCCTTGCGTTTGCCTCCCCAACCCCCATTCCCCAGACTTATGCGCTATAGGCCCGCTCCACAGTCATGAACGACGACGCCCTGCGCGACTTGTTGACCGCCATTCGCGAGCAATGCCCGACTTCCGTCTGGTCGGAAGCGGTCGAGCTCGCTCGGTCTCGCGCGGTCGTTGGCGAATCGGTCGAAGGCGACGAGGTGAACCTGCGCGTTACCACGGACGCGGGGCTTCGATCTCCGAAGGTCACCTTGTGGCTCGAGGAGGGAGACTTCTTCTGTGACTGCGATGACGGCAACAATGGGGTTTGCGTGCACGTGGCTGCCGCCGTGATCGCGTTGCGCCAGGCGCGCAAGTCAGGGAAGCCCTTGCCCGAAGCCTCCCAGCCCACGGGCAAGCTCGGCTACCGGCTGCGCCGCGGCCCCGGCGGGATCCTGTTCGAGCGGGTCGTCGTGATGGCCGACCGCGAGGAGTCGCTGCGCTCCACGCTCTCCGCGGTGGCCCTCGGACGCGTGGCCGGCCCCCGTTTCGTCGCTGACTCGGCTGACCTGCAGGTGGAACGCGCCCTGAACTCGCGCCTTGGCGGCCTGTTCGCCCGCCACGAGCTCGAACCCTTGCTCGATGCCCTCCGCGAGTGCGGCGACGTTCGTCTGGACGGCAAGCCCGTGAAGATCGCCCCCCCCGAGTCCCCCGTTCACGTCGTCGTGGAGGATTGCGCCGCCGGCTTCCGCGTCACTGCCATCCAGGACCCGCGGATCACCGAGGTCTTCGACAACGGTGTCGTGCTCTGTGGCGACGTGCTGCGTCCCCTGGGCGAGCCCGGGCTCACCGTGCGAGAGCTCGAGGACCTGCGCAAAGGAACGATCATCCCTACCCAGGAAGTCGCCCGGTTGCTCACCGACTTGCTCCCGAGCCTGAAGTCCCGCGTCACCGTGCATGTGCGCAGCAAGCAGCTGCCGAGCATGGACGCCCACGCCCTGCCCCGCATCGCCATCGAGTCCACCCGCGATGGCCACGAGCTCGTGGTGCTTGCGACCATCGTCTACGGAGAACCGCCCATCGCACGTGTCGATGGCGATCGCCTCACCCACCTGCGCGGTCCTCTCCCCGTACGACGTCCCGACATGGAGCGACGTCTCGCGCGCACCCTCGAGTCGGACTACGGCCTGGCGCCAGGCATTCGTGTACGCATGCCCTTCGAGCGCGGCATGGACATGGCCGAGCGTTTGGGGCGCCCGAACAAGGAAGTGTCCGTGGTTGGCGACGGGCACGCGTCGTTCTTCCGGGCGGGAGACCTGAGCGCAGACCTGCACGTGCGCGGCGACGACTTCGACGTGACGTTCCGCACGAACGAAGGCGGGAGCGCGGACGCATCCGCGGTGCTTCGTGCGTGGAACACAGGGGCGTCGATGGTGCCGCTGCTCGAAGGCGGGTGGGCGTCGTTGCCCGAGGGTTTCCTCGATCGTCACGGGACGTTGCTCTCGGACTTGCTCGCCGCGCGCGCCGCGACCGAGTCGAAGCGCTTGCCGGCCAGCGCGGTGATCGATCTCGCCAAGCTTTGTGAAGCGCTCGAGGTCGACGGACCTCCCAGCTTCGAGCGGCTCAGGCCCCTGGTCGAGAACTTCGACGGCATCCCCGAAGCTCCGCTGCCCAGCGACCTGCGTGCCGATCTGCGCCCGTACCAGCGGGTCGGTGTGAACTGGCTCGCGTTCCTGCGCTCCGCGGGGCTGGGCGCGCTGCTGGCCGACGACATGGGTCTCGGAAAAACGCTGCAGGCGCTATGCGCGATGCAAGGGCGCACGCTGGTCGTGGCCCCGACCAGCGTGGTGCACAACTGGGTAGCGGAGATCCGTCGCTTCCGGCCAGGCCTGTCCTTCAACCTCTACCATGGCCCCAAGCGATCGCTCGACTCGGACGCGGACGTGACCCTCACCACCTACGCGCTGCTGCGCATCGACGCCGACAAGCTCACGGGTGTGGACTGGGACACGCTGGTGCTCGACGAGGCGCAGTCGATCAAGAACCCGGACAGCCAGGTGGCGCAGGCGGCGTACGGTTTGCGAGCGGCGTTCCGGGTGGCGATGACGGGCACGCCGGTGGAGAACCGGCTCGACGAGCTTTGGAGCCAATTTCACGCGATCCACCGGGGTTTGTTGGGCAGCCGGGAGGACTTCCGGGACCGCATCGTTCGCCCGATCCTGGACGGGGACAAGGGAGCCACCGCGCGTTTGCGCGAGCGCATTCGTCCCTTCGTGTTGCGACGTCGCAAGGCGGAGGTGGCGCCAGAGCTTCCCCCGCGCACGGACATCGTGTTGCGGTGCGAGCTGGGGGAGAGCGAGCGGGCGCTGTACGAGAGTATCCGGGGAGCGACGGTGCCTTCGGTGGTGGAGAAGCTGCGTGCGGGGGGCAACGTGATGGCGGCCCTGGAGGCCCTGCTGCGGTTGCGGCAAGCGGCTTGCCATCCGGGGCTTTTGCCCGGGCAGGAGGCGGACAGCTCTGCCAAGGTCGAGCTTCTGCTGGAGATGCTCGAGCACGCTCGCGAGGACGGGCACAAGGCGCTGGTCTTCTCGCAATGGACGTCGTTGCTGGACCGGATGGAGCCGCACCTCGAGCGGCTGTCGCTCCCGTTCGTGCGGCTCGACGGCTCCACGAGGGATCGGGAGAGCGTGGTGCGAACGTTCCAGAGCGAGGAGGGGCCGCCGGTGATGCTGGTGTCCCTCAAGGCGGGAGGGACGGGGCTGAACCTGACGGCGGCGGACCACGTGTTCCTGCTCGACCCGTGGTGGAACCCTGCGGTGGAGGATCAGGCGGCGGACCGGACGCACCGGATCGGCCAGGAGCGGCCGGTGATGGTGTACAAGCTGGTGGCAAAGGACACCGTGGAGGAGCGCATCCTCGAGTTGCAGGAGCACAAGCGGGCGCTCGCGGGTGCGGCGCTGGACGGCGGGGAGGCGGCGGCTGGGCTTACGCGGGACGATCTTCTCGCGCTGCTGGCGTGAGGGACAGGGAGGTGCCGGCTGGACAGGCAAGCGTGCTTCGCAGTACCAGGACGTTGTTCGTCCCATGGCAGCGTTTCACACCTTGTTTGCTCAATCCGCCCTGTTCTGGTCGGCGTTGCCGCTGGTCTTGCCGCAGGCGCTGTCCTTGAGGAAGCGCGCACCTCGGTGGCCGGCGGCTGCAGGGCCCCGGTCAGGACGTTTCGGTGACGGGCTCGCTCCGTTGCGCCTGCTCGCGGTGGGGGATTCCCCGTTCGAGGGTGCGGCGATCGACCGCATCGAAGACACGTTGCCCGTGCGTCTGGCCGCTCGACTCCACGAGGCGTGGGACCGACCGGTCGCGTGGTGCATCTCGGCGCGCAGCGGGGCCACCGTCCGGGCCGTGCGCGCCATGGGGTGGCCTCGCGATTTCATGCCCGTGTTCGACCTGGCGCTCGTGTCCGTCGGCGTGAACGACGTGACCGGGTTGACGCGTCGCAAGGCGTTCGGAGAGGCGCTGTCCGGGTTGCTTCGGGACTTGCGGGAGGCTTCGCCGGAGGCCGTCGTGGTGCTGCTGGGCGTGCCGCCGATGCACGCGTTTCCGCTGTTGCCCCAGCCCTTGCGCGCGTGGTTGGGGGGGCGCAGTCGGGCGCTGGACCGGGTCGGTCGCGCGTGTGCGCTTCGATCGGGGGCGATGCACTTGCCGCTGGAGTTGGACCCGGCACCCGAGATGTTCGCGCAAGACGGGTTTCACCCATCGGCCCGAGGCAATGAGGCGTGGGCCCACCAGGTATGGCGCGCGCTCGAGAGATGATTCACGGCCGAGCCTCTACTTCAGCTCGATGCGAATGTCCCGCTGGGTCGCCTCGTCCGCCGCCCTCGCGAACTTCAGGAACGCAGCGTATTGCTCGGGCCGGATGCGCGCCGCCGGCAGATCGACCACGCGATCGAGCACCAGCACATCCCCTTCCAATCTGTCCTTCACCACCACCATTCGGTCCCCATCGCGCAGGTCCACGGGCGCGAACGGTGTCACCACCTTTGCCCCAGCGGGCAGCTTGATCCGCACTCGAATCTCGATCCGTGACGCCTCCCCGATCAGCATCGTCGTTTGGCGCGAAGACAACGTGGCCAGTGCCCCTACGGTGACGGAGAAGGGCGGAGAGAGCGTCAGCCCGCCCTGCGACCGTCGCGCAAAGTCAGGCACCTCCGCCTGCATCTGCAACGTCAGGGGCTTGTCCAGCTCGTCGCGATCGAGGACCTGCACGCTCACCAGGCTCGCGCCCGGCAAGTCCTTCGCAAGCAACTGACTCTCCACCGCGTCCGGCAACTCGGCCTCGGACACCTGCTCGATGCTGTGGCGCACTCCGATCGCGTGCTTGCCCACGAATCGACGGGACAGCGAGATCGACGCGGACCCCGTGGGCCTCAGCTCTCCCTCCCCTTCGTACACCACCCCGTCGAACGCTCCCGCAGCCGCGGTCACCACCGGGGGCGTCCCTTCCGCGAGCAAGAACCCCGCCTGTCCTCGCAATGGCGAGGGCAGGTAGGCGAACGGCGTGAACCGATCACGCACCGTCAGCCACGCTTCCCCCTGGTCGGTCTGGATCCGCAGCACAAAGTTGTTGAACGCTTCCGCCTCACTGATGGGTCCCCGCGGCGGCTGCGCCAGGCCGTTCTTCACGACCGCGATGTCCGTCGGGATCTGCAGCAAGCGCGCGAGGTAAAGGAAGCAGAAGCCGAGGTCGCCGCTGCGTCCCGTCACGATGCGACGGCCGTCCCGCTCGTCCCCTTGCTCGATGTTGGCGAGCACCCATCGGTACACCCGCCGGGCGCGCTCGTGGGTCTGGTTCTTGGGGATGCCCTTGACGATCCGCTGGGCGATGCCGCGCAAGCGCGGGTCCGGGATGGATTGGTCTTCGAAGGTGTCGGTGAGGTTTCGCAGGCGACGGTCCAGGGAGATGCCCCAGCCGATCCGCAGGTTCGGCAGCAGCTCCTGGATGGGGACGGTGCCTGGCTCGATGACCGCGGCAGGACTCTTGTCCACGCGCCATCTCCGAACCTCCATCGGGCCGCGTGGCTCGACGACCGCCTCTGGGACCGGACCGTTGGTTTCGATCGTGAGGTCTTGTCCCTTGGGCGACACCACCACGAACTCGCTCCGCCAATAGCCGATGTCTTGCTCGCGGAAGAACCAGTGCGGCCCGAGGTAAGCCCCCCGATCGTCGCTCCCCTGCTGCGTGATCCACTCGGTCTCGATGTAGTCCCCGAGCTCCAGGTGCGGCATCGTCAGGGTCGGCTTGTCGACGCCGAGCTCCGGCTCGAGCACCTGACCGTCCTTCTTGATGACGCGAAGACGCAGGACCAGCCCGCGGGGGACGCGCTGCTCGGTCATGGAGCTGATGGCGTCCTGGGATTGCACGCGAACGATCTCGTGCTCGAGCAACCGCGAGGAGCCGTCGCGGTACAGCCAGGTAACGCCGTAGTCCAGGACGCGCACGGCTGCCGCGTCCATGCTGCCTCCCACCTTTTCGAACTCCTCGATCACCTTGCGCCCGTCCACTCGGTAGGGCTCCAGCTCCGTGCGGCCTTCGAGCAGCTCGATGGCCACCTCGAGCTCCGATGTGTCCGCGCCGGCTTCGATCGCGTCCGCCACGGCCATGCGCAGCGCCGCATGGTTGCCCTGAGCAAGGCGGGCATCTGCGAGGGACAGCCGTGCGGACGGGCTGCGCGGGCTCTCCCGCAAGGCTCGCTCCAGATCTTCGAAGGTCTCTCGTCTCAGGCCCGCACGGCGCATGACCGAAGCGAGACGCTCCGTGATTTCTTTTCGGTCGGGCCGCAGCTTGCCCAGACGCTCGAGCTCCGCGACCGCCTTCGGGTAGTCTTGGCGTCGCAGCGCCCGATCGAGCTCGATCTGCGAGTCCGGGTCGAGCCGCAGGATCGCGGTCGCGACCTTGTCGGCCTCCTGTCGCCGCCCCGTGGCCTCGAGAACCGAGACCCAGTCGGTCAGAACGCTCACGTCGTCCGGAAACCGCTTCATGCGGTCGGCAGCAAGCGCACTGCTCTCGGCCGTCCACCCGAGCTCCTCGTACACGGACAAGAGCTGACGACCGATGCCTTCCACTTCGGGAAAGGCGTCGTACAGCTCACGCAGCTCGCCGGCGACGGGCGGGAGCCCGCGTTTGCGCGCGCCGTCCACGGTCATCCAGTGGCGTGATCGCCAGATCGCGGGGTCCTTGTCGATGACGGTCTGGTGCAGCTCGCGAGCGAGGTCACGCCCCGTGCCTTCGGGGAACGCAGGGTCGTTGGCCACAAGAAAGGCCTGCTGCGCGAGGGCCATGGGGCCGGCCTTTTCGATCTGGGACACCAGCGGCTCCATCAGCACGCTGCCCACGTCGTCCTGTCCTTCCACATGGGCCAGGTACGCCGCGAGGTAGGTCTCCAGGTCATCCTTCGGGCGAACGACGTCACCGGCGCGGATGTAGCGGTTCAGGACGTTGGGGTCTGCGAGTCGGGTCGGCGGGCGGATGGCGTAGGGAGCAGAGGGGTCGTCGCTTGTCTTGACCTGCAGCGGGGTGCCGTCCCGGCGCTGGAGCCGAACGGACGTGGCCGCTTGTTCGAGCCGCGCCACCAATCGGTGCCGTCCCGCCTCGAGCCTCAGCAGCACGCCGAAGGACGGCCACACGCCCCATTTTCGGGGATCCCGCTCGAGCACGAGCACGTCGTCGACGAAGACGGCGCGTGCGGCCTGCACGGCGACGAGCACGTCCTGATCGGCGTCGAGGTCGAAGAAGGTCTCGGCGTAGAAGACGCCGTCGTGAACGGCTTCGGAGACGCTGACCTCGCACCCGCGCTGCTCGGCAGCGAGCACGCGGGGGATCACGTTTGGTCGATGCTCGATGGCCGGAAAATGCAGTGGCCATCGGCCAGGCTTCTCGGCGTCGAAGGAGCGATGACGGTCGGCTGCGACCCCACGACCGAAGGGACCTGCCAGGCGGATGTGCTTCGCGCAGCCATGCAGACCAGCCACCTCGTCGAGCAAGTCCTTGTGCGCTTCTCGATAGGCTTCTCGTGCCCACCACTCCACGAGCTCCCCCCGTGTTCGCCATCCCAGTGCGCCCGGGTCGCTCATCGACGCGACCACGAAGGGCTTGGCATCGTTCCACAGCACGCGGGTCGAGTTCTGGAGCCGGAGGATCCGGTTGGTCGCGTACCAGCCTGCGAGCGGGGCCAGCGGGTCACTCGACTGGCGAGCCGACCGCAAGACGGCCAGATACCCTCGGGCAGCTTCCGCGGGCCGGCCGTGAGCCTCCGCGTCCAGCCCCCGCGCCAGCGACGCGATCATGCCGTCCCCACCCAGCTCGGCGAGCCGCTTGCGTGCGCGATCCGCGCGCTTCGCGTCCGCCTCGAGCGAGATCATCTCGGACAGCAGCCAGCGCCCGACCACTTCTGGATCTGACGATGCAGGGCCATCCCGCCGCACCTGCTCGGTGGGCGTGAGAGGTTTGGTCTGCAAGCCCCCGCCACAGGACGCCACCGACCATGCCACCAGCACCGTCGCCAACAAGACCAGCCCGCGAAGTCGATTCATGCCAAAACGTGCCTACCGCACCCAGCCCCCGAACGCATCCGAGCAGTGGTTGCGAGCTCACTTTTCTCACCCTGCAGGGTGTAGCCTGCACCCATGCTTCGACGATGCGCGCTCTTCGTCCTTGTGGTGTGCCCGGCGTGCGAGACCTTCAAGGCCGACCCTTCTCCGACGGCGGGCGCTTCGGCATCCGCGGTGCCGACGATGGACCCCTGCGTGGAGCTGCGCGCTCGGTTCCGCCAGCTTCACGAGGCGGCCAGCATGCACTGCACCGCGAACACCGACTGCACGTGCGGCCCCGGAGGTATCGACCCGGCCGGCTGCGGGCAGGTCATGAACCGGGAGAGCGCCGAAAAGCTCTTTCCCCTCTACCGCGAAGTGGCCGAGCGTTGTGGGCTCGACCGGCGTTGCGCCCCGTCCCGCTGCCTCGCCGCCTGCCAGAACGGGACCTGTACCTGGTTGCGCGACACGCCGGATGTCGCACTGCCCCGATCTCCCGTGCCCTGAGCACCGCTGCGTCGTTGCCCTTTCTCCCTAGTCCCAAATCAAGCACTGTTCGAAGAACGTGCTTGGGCTTGGGACTATCCGAGCCGAAGGAGAGGCGTTTTGGGGTGAGCCGCGGTGAGCGCGGCGAGGGGGCTTTGCGAAAGCCCCCTTAGGAAGACCTAGACCCAAAGCAGCGCGGAGCGCTTGTTTTGGGCCTAGTGCTTGCTTGGGGCTATCCGAGCCGCAGGCGAGGCGTTTTGCGGTGAGCCGCGGTGAGCGCGGCGAGGGGCTTTGTGAAAGCCCCCTTGGAAAGACCTGGACCCAAAGCTGCGCCGGGCGCTTGATTTGGGGCTAGTATCCGGCCCCCACTCTCGCGAAGGACCTACGCCCCATGCTCGTCTGGAACGAAAGCTACCGCGTTCACATCGAGGTCATCGACGAACAGCACAAACAGCTGTTTGAGGCCGTCCACCGCTTCTCCGAGGCCGTGCAGCGAGACGACGGCGCCGAAGGGTTCGCCGATCTTTTGGGCTTCCTGATCGACTACAGCAAGCGACACTTCGAAACCGAGGAGGCCTACTTCATCTCCTTCGGTTACGACCAAGCCGCCTCACACGCCCAGCAGCACGCCGCATTCATCGACATCGTGCAGAACTACATGCGGCGCTTCGACAACGATCAGCTCATCGTGGCCGCCGAAGTTCTCAACTTCCTCGAGGCTTGGCTCGTCGAGCACGTGACCACGTCCGACCAGCGCTACGTCGCCTGCTTCCGCGAGCACGGGCTCGCGTAGCCGTCAGCGCGACCTGGGAGGAAGAAGCCGTCCCCCGTTGCCGACCGGCGCATCGATGGGCCGCCGCAGGATGATGTCCCGACCGGCTTGCTTGCCGTGCTCCCGTGCCTGCGTCCGGCGGTTGCCCTGGTGCCGCATGTGGCGGATGTGCGGGTGGCGGGCTCGAAGATAACCTTTGAGGTCTGCGTCGCCGGCCCAGACGAGCCCTTCGCCCTCGTGGGCGGTGTGCTCGTGTTTCATGCGCTCTCGAAACCCGAGCATCACGCCGGCGAGAAAGGTCTGGCGATCGCGGTTGGATGTCGTCCTCGCGGCCTTCTGGTGGGCTTCCCACGAGTGCTGGGCGGTGTGCGTGAGGAACGCGTGAACGTAGACGGCCATTTCGAGGTTGGCCGCGGTCCCGCAAATCTCGAGCACGCTGCCGGATCGGCCCGTGCTCGGCTCGTACGCGGGCACCCAGATCGCGTCCACGAAGAAGTGGTCGACGAGCAACGCCCCGAGCAGACGCTCGCTCTCCTGGATGCGACCGGTGATGCGCCCCACCTGTCGAAATCCGTAGCGCCGGTCCTGCGATGCCGCGGCGGCCTGGTCGATGTTGTAGCGGAGCATCAAGCGCTGCGCGGCACTCATGGCCGCGTGTGCCTCGTTTTCGTTGGGGCTGTCGGCGAGCGCCAGCAGACGAGCCACACGCGCAAGGACGCGCTCCTCGTCGGCGCCCGGCGTTCGTGAGTCGGGAACCCCGCTTGCGCGAGGATCGATCCGGAATCGCTCGCACACGTCCCGGAATGCGGCTCCATGACCCGCGTCGGGCTCCCCGAGCACTTCGTCGACGTACTGGTGCGCCATCTCGTGCTTGAGCACCTCCAGTACGCTGGTCCATGGATGGTGCACGGCGAAGGACCGGGCGATCTCGATCGTGCGTGAGGCGGCATGCCACCTGCCGAGGAAAGACCGCGCGCTCGAGAGTTCGAGCACGACCGGCCGGAGCGAGCTGCGAAACAGGCTGGCGTCGATCTGTCGGTACGCCTGCTGGAGCTCACGCAGCAGCGCGGCCTCCAACGACGCGTTGAGCGCGCACGCCTGAGCTTCCACGGCCTCGTGTGCTTGGTCTCCCGGGTCGATCGACGGGGGTTCAGGGGCGCAGGGCGCAGGGATGGGGCTGGGAGCCGGGGGCTCTCGCGCGGACTCGTCGAGACCGGGCAGTCGAAGTTGCATCGGGGCGCGGCAGTTTGCCTCAAGCTCGCAACGAGGGCGAGCCGGAAGCATTCGGGCACGCGAGGAGGGAGCGCCTCAGCGGGCCATGCGAAGCGCGACGGGGGCGAGCAAGCCTTCCGCCTCGCGCAGGTCCGACACGGTGAGCACGTCCTCGGGCAGTCCGGTGAGCTGGGTGGCGCCAGGGCTGACGCAAACGACCCTGGCATGGGACCGCTCGGTCCCAGCGAGGATCCGCTCAGCGTACTCCTGCAACCCGTGGTTGTTCTGGATGTCGCCCACCAGAAGCACCCACGAGGCGCCAAGGTCCTCGGCCGCGCGGGACACGCTGGTCGGCGGAAGGCCCGCGCCCAGAACGTGGGCATCGAACCCGCTCTCGACCGCGACCAGCGAAGCGAACCTCGCGAGAACGTCGTAGGACTCACCCGGCAGGGGAGCCGCGACGACCCGGCCGCGGGTGCTTCCGGGAACACGCAGGGTAGGCCTCTGCCTTGCCGCCACCTCGATCAGGCTGTTGACCGCGATGTGCAGGTGAAAGGTCTCGCAGCGACCGGCCCCGCACGCCATCTTGACGCGCTCGAAGGCCGGGTGAAGCACCGTGTCCACGATGGTCGCGATCGAAGCGCGCTGCAGCCGCGAGGCGGCGATCGACCCCATCACCTTCTCCACGTCTCCTACCAACAGCGCGCTGACCATGTCCTCGATGTCGCGGTCGCCGTCGGCGGGCGGAGGCGTGCTGCCGTCCGAAGAGGACCTCCGCGAAGCCAGGTGCATGGCGATGTCGCGGAGACGAAACTTGCGATGTCCTCCCGGCGTGCGGATACAGGACAGGGTGCCAGCGTCAGCCCATCGTTTGACGGTCGCCTCGCTGACGCCAAGGACTTCTGCTACATCACCTGTGGACATGAGGCGGTCACTCATGGGGGTTGCTCCTGGGAAAGGGCGAGGGGAAGCTCGCCAGGGGGGTCTCGATCCCTCTTGGTGACGACAGGTCACGTTTTTTGAGGGATCCGTCCTTACCTGGGTAAGCCGACCGTCATCGTCAAGATGGCGGACTCCAGAACCGCACGAGATGGTCGACGAGACCCCTTCAGCGCCAAATCCGTTTCCGCGAGAACCCGAAGCCACCGCTCTATTTCCGCCGAGTTGAGGTTCTTGACCTGTCCTGCCAGCTCGCGGGCCTTGTAGGGCGACGCCCCCGCCGTCACCGCCGCCTGATCCGGGGTCGCCCCCGAACGCAACGCGAGCGCGAACCGCAACAGCTGCCGCGTGGACCACGCCAAGACCCCCACCAGGCGTAGGCCCCGGTCCTGGGGTTCGTACACATCCATCAGAACGGACAGGGCCGTAGCCGCGTCGCGTCGCGCCACCGCCCCCACGAGCTCCCAGACCGAGGAGGGACGAATCCGGGTCACGCAAGCGGCCACATCGTCCTCGGTGATCTTGGCCCCCTCGCCGACGTACAGTGAGAGCCGCTCGACGGCATCGATGACGCCGGACAGCTCGGGCCCGGCGATTTCGGCGAGCAGGTCGGCCACGTCATGGGCGATCGCGTGCCCCCGCTGGGACGCTTCCTGCTCGATGAAGCGGGGCAGGGCGTTGCGCGTGAGGGGCTCGCACTCGATGAGGAACCCCGCCTTCTTGGCGACGGTGACGAGCTTGCGTCGGCGGTCGAGCTTGGCGGCCAGCAGCATGAGGCATGCGGAGTCGACGGGGTTGGACGCGTAGGTCGCCAGCTTGTCCATGGGCTGGAGGCTGGACTCTTTCTCCTTGTCCTTGGCCTTGGACTTCGAGGTGGCGCCGTCCCAGCGGTCGACGGACCGCACCAGCACGAAACGTCGGGGGGCCATCATCGGCATGGTGCGAACGGCCGAGAGCATCCGGTCGACGTCGGCCTCGCCGGCGGTGAGGGTTTCCTGGTTGAAGTCCGCGACGCCGCCTTGCAGGGCGGCGGATCGCACGGCGGCAACGACACGATCGATGAGGACGCGCTCTTCACCCACCACGAGGTAGACGGGGGAGACACGACCGGCTTGCGCGTCGCGGATGGCTTGCTCAGGAGTCACGTTGGGGTGTGCGTAGCCTCGTCGGGGTGCCGGGATCAAGGGCCAGCATCGGGACGTTCGGCGGGCGGCGTGGACTGCTCGTTCACACCTTGCAGGGTGATGCGGGCCGGGAGGTCGAGGGGACCCTCGGGGCCATCCACGCGGAGGGTCCAGACGCCGGCGCGGAAGCCGTCCCCGCGGGACAGGGACAACTCGGTCCGGGTGGAGCGGCCGACGCGTCCCTGGACGTCGCGCATGTCGACCGTCTTTTCTCGCTCGATCAGGCGGGGAGGGTCCACGGGGACCTGGCGGGGTTTGGCAGGGTCGTCGGAGGGCAGGAAGTCGATGACCTGGGTGAGGCGGAAGTGCAGGACGACTTCAGGAGTCTGGGGCGGCTTGGGGAGGCGAAGGAGCATCAAGACGCGCCAGGCACCGTGGCTCTCGCGGATGGACTGGCGAACGAGGCGAACCGACCCGCCCCCTTGCCCCTGGGCACGGGACACGGCGGACGGAAGCAGCACGTGGCATGCCGCAGCCGCCCCCAGGGCCACGAAGGCTCGCCGTGGAAAGGACGAGGTCACAACCGTGAGAAAGTAGCTTTGCCGAGGGGAAGATGCCAATCTTATTTCAGAGACAGCATCGAATGCGGATGTAGTGCCTGAGCGCCTTCGGATTGGACGATTGACACACCGAGGGCACCCAGGCAGACTTCATTCGGGGAAGGCTCCTGATTTCACCCAAGGAGCACTTCCCGTCCGGAGCGATTCCACATGGCAGACGGCTCGGCTCAGGCCTCAGCAACGACCCGCAGCGGTTCCGGTTCCGACCCGCTGATCGGTCGCTTGATCAACGACCGATTCAAGGTCGTTGCGCTGGTGGCACGCGGGGGCATGGGCAAGGTGTACCGCGCGGAGCAAGCACCGCTCGGACGCACGTGCGCACTGAAAGTCCTCAACCCCAAGTACGCGGGCGACCACGACCCCGAATTCCACAAGCGCTTTTTCCTCGAAGCCTCCATTGCGTCGAAGCTCACACACCCCAACACGGTGACCATCTTCGACTACGGCCGTACGGACGACGACGTTTACTACATGGCGATGGAGTACCTCGAAGGCCGCACGCTGCACCGGGCGATCCGCGAGGAGGGATCCTTCAACGAGGAACGGACGGCCCACGTCGCGCGGCAAGTGTGCAGAAGCCTGCGGGAAGCGCACTCCCTGGGCGTCATTCACCGTGACCTGAAGCCGGCCAACATCTTCTTGGTGGAGCACGCCGACGAGCATGACTTCGTCAAGGTGCTGGACTTCGGCCTCGTCAAGAACATCGAGAACCCGGGCGAGGACCTCACCCAGGCCGGCCTGTTCATGGGCTCTCCCAAGTACATGGCCCCCGAGCAGATCAAGGGCGACAAGGTCGACAGCCGCACGGACATCTATTCCCTCGGCATCATCATGTACGAGATGCTCACAGGGAAGGTCCCGTTCGATCGCCCCAACTCCGTTCACATCATGATGGCGCATGTCAACGAGCCCCCGCCCCCCATGCGCAGCATCAACCCGGACATCCAGATCACCCCTTCCTCCGAAGAACTGATCCTCAAGTGCCTCTCCAAGGACCCCGACCAGCGCTACCCCTCGATGGAGTACCTGCTCAACTCCCTCAAGGGCGTCGGCGGCGCCGCCATGACCGCTACCCTGTCGGGCGTCCTGTCCTCGGGCGACTTCATGGCCGTCACGGGCTCCTCCGGTTCCCACGCCACAGGCTCCGGTCCCAACCAGCCCATGTTCCTTTCCCCTAGCGGCGTCAACAGCGAGTCCGGTCCCATCATGGGCCAGCAGGTCGTCTCTTCCGACGAAGGCTACGCCGGAAAGAAGGGCTCCAAGACCACCCTCGCCATCGTCGTCGCAGGCGTGCTCGCCATCGGCATCGGCGGCGTCGCGTTCCTCGCCATGCGGGATGACGAAGCCACCAAGGTCCCGCCACCCCCCGACCCGACCGTCAGCGCCCCGGCCACCCAGACGTCCGCCCCGCCTCCCCCAACCGCAACGCAAAGCGCCGTGCCTCCCCCTGTTGCACCCAAGGTTGCCGTCATCAAGCTCGATTCGGTCCCCTCTGGTGCTGCCGTCATGACCAAGGACGGCAAGGAGTTGTGCTCGTCCACGCCTTGCGAGGTCAAGCTCGAGGGAGAAGACGCGGCCGACGACAAGGAGCACGAGTTCGTGTTCGTGAAGGGCGGCTATCGGGATGCCACCGAGAAGGTGAAGGTGGCTGACAAGGAGTTCACCGCGAAGCTTCTGTCGCGTGCAGGCTTCGGCGCTCCCTACCGGCCTCCCCCCACCACGAAGCCGACCGGGACCGGAACCACGCCGCCGCCGGGCTTCAAGGACATTCCGTACTGACTCTCGTGGCCCGGAAGCACGTCTCGTCGGTCGGAACGCCTTGACAATCCTGTCGAGCGCGACCAACGAGGGATCGCCTTTCTCACGAACCCTTCTCGAACAGCAGCATCCGCCGTGCAAGCCCCTGACGATCCCGGCTCCCGTCCGGAAGACTTCCTCGGTCACCCCACCCTTGTCGCGATCGGCAACTTCGACGGGGTCCACCTGGGACACCAGGCGGTCCTGGCAGACACGGCCGTCGAGGCGCGCGCCCGCGGATGCATCCCCGTCGCGCTCACGTTCGAGCCTCATCCCACGGTGGCGGTGGGCAGGCCTCCGCCTGCATGCTTGACGCCGGTGCAGCGGAAGATCGAGCTCATCCAGCGCATTGATCCGGCCCTCCGTGTGGTGGTGCAGTCCTTCGACGCGGCCTTCGCGGCCCAGTCCCCCGAGGTATTCGTTCGAACGGTCCTGGTCGAACGTCTCCGCGCCCAGGGGGTTCGGGTCGGCGAAAACTTCCGCTTCGGCGCCAGGCGCTCGGGCAACCTCGAGACCCTCGAGGCCTTCGGCAAGCAGTTCGGCTTCGAGGCGCATGCCGCCCCCCTGCTTGGCGACAACCACGGTCGTTTCTCCTCCACGCGCGCTCGCCACGCCGTCGGCGCCGGTGACCTCGACGAGGTTCGCGCCATCCTGTCCCGGCCCCACGCGCTGTCCGGCAAGGTCGTGGAAGGGCAGCGCCGCGCACGTACCCTGGGCTTTCCCACCGCCAACCTGCGATGGGTGCACGAAGCGCTGCCGCCCCACGGCGTGTATGCGGTCGCCGTCGATCGCCTCGAGGACGACGGTTCCGCACGGCGGTTGGGCCCTGGCGTCTGCAACATCGGGGTTCGGCCCACGGTGGACGCCGGGTTCGCGGTCGAGACCCACCTGTTCGACTTCGAGGGCGACCTGTATGGGGCGCGGCTGCGGCTACATCTCGTTCAACCCCTGCGTCCCGAGCGCAAGTTCGCCAACCTCGACGACCTCAAGGCCCAGATCGCGATCGACGTGCGCGACGCGCGCGCTCGGCTCGACGGGCTGATCGCATCGCCGGACGCAGGCCGGGCTTGGTTCTGACCCGCGTCTTCGACTACGGTGGGGTTTGATGGGCACGCGTCGAGAGGAGCTGGAGGGGCTATCGCGGACGGACCTCGTCCAGCGCGCGAAAGCGCTCGGGGTTTCCGCCGCGGGCGTGCTTACGCGGCCCGAGTTGATCGACGAGATCCTCTCTGCGATCGTGGAAGACGAGCAGGAGCGCTCCCAGGCCCGCGGGTTTCTCGGACGTGCGCGGGACCTGGTGGCCCGGGTGGTGGAAAAGGGGCTTCACTTGCCCGATGCAGCCCAGCGCATCCTGTCCCCCCCATCGGTCCCGCCTGCTGAAGCGCCCAAGCCGCTCGCGACCGTTGCCCTGGCGAGCGTGTACGCGAAGCAGGGGCACCGAGCCCAGGCGCTTCGCGTGCTGGAGGACGTGCTGAGCGCGGACCCCCACAACGCCGCTGCCTTGTCCCTGCGGAGCGACCTCGACGGGGCCGCCCTTGCCGTCCCCGAGGAGCCTGTGGCCGAGGAGCCCGAGGCCGAGACGCGCCCGCCTTCGACGCCTCCTGCCGCTACGGAGGCGCCGGTTCCCGAACCGCCCCGGGTCACTGCGCTCAGCGAGGTACCCAAGCAAGACGTGCTGGACGTGGTGCGCGACGGTCGTCGGCTCACGCTATCCTGGAGGGTGCGTCCGGTCACCTTCGCCCGCAACCGAGGCAAGATGCCTTCGGGACGTCTCGTGCTGCGCGTGGTGCACGCGATCGTCGTCGAGCACGCCACGCAGATGCGGACCGAGGACCAGCCTGTCGATCGCCTGGCTGGCACGATCACTACGACCATCCCGCAAGACGCGCTCAGCTCGCACGTCGCCCTCGGGTGGCGGGACGGGGATTTGTTCGCGGTGCTGCTGACGTCGCAGACCTGAGCGGGATAAAGATCCGGGGCTGGTCGATTTCGCGCAACCAATGCGCGTGCGTGTCCGACGAAGGGACATGCAACATGGGAGCTCGATCCGGTGGGTTGCCGCGCCATGCACGCTGCTGGTGGCAACGGTTGGTCATGCACAACAGGTCGGGGACGCGGAGCCCTTCGACCCTTCTCCCCACGGTGGTATCCGGTTGGGGACAGGGCAAGCCACGGTGGGGGTCGGGCTCTTCACGAGCCAGACCCTGGCCGGCGAGCACGAGGTGGGCGGCCGGTTGGTGGTGGAGGTCCCGTTCGGACGTCTCCTCGTGCCTCCGCCGAGGGCGACCGTGCTGTCGACGACGGAGGATTCCCCGCCACGCGAGCCGAAGGGTTCGCGCCCGTCGCCCCGGCTGGCGGTGAAGCCGTCGCTCGCGAGGGCGTGTGTGCGTGCCGCGTGGCGCGCGCACGGGATGGGGGATCTGGAGATGATCGACGCGATGAGGTCGCGGGCGAAGACGTCGGCTTTGCTTCCGGAGGCGCGTTTTCGATTGGTGCGGGACTGGGACCAGAGCTACCGGTTGTCGCCGACGAACGATGACCCGTACCGGCTGCACGAGACCACGGGCGGGGGGCGAACGGTGGAGGGGATGCTGACGTGGAGGCTCAACCGCCTGCTATTCGTGGACGAAGAGTTGTCGATGGAGCGGCTGCGGGTGCAGCAGGTGCAGCTTCGCAGCCGGCTTGCCGGGGAGGTGCTGCGGGCGCTGTTCGACTGGCAGCGTGCGCGGCTGGCGATCGCGGACCCTTCCCTCGATGATACGGAGCACCTCGAGGCGGTGATGCGGGAGGCGGAGGCGACGGCGATGCTGGACGTGTTGACGGGGGGGTGGTTTTCGTCGTGGCTGGGGGAGGGGGGGTGACGGACGGGGGGACTGGTGCTGTGTGCCCGAAGTCCCCGCCGCCTTGCGTCAGGCGAGACCCGCGCGTGCTACCTCCGCACCAACCCCACCCCTTCTGTGCCTTCTGTGTCCTCTGTGGTTTTCTTGCGGGTCGTGTACACGGTAGAAGCAATGGGGAAGCTCGTCAGAACGCGACGGCCACGCGCGCGGCGACCTCATGCAGGGTGCTCGCGGACTCCCTCGCGTCGTCGTCGATTCCGGCGGCGATGCGGTTGCCGGGGGCCTTGGCGCGCTGCTCGGGGGAGCCCTTCGCGCTCGCGTCCGGGAACATGTTGAGCACGTAGTTGACCGTCACGCGCAGGTGCCGGGACGCCCAGTAGTTCACGCCCGCGGACACCGCGTTCATGCGGATGTCGCCGTCGATGTTCTTGGTGTCGGCCACGCCGCTGCGTGCGGCGCTGTCGTAGGTCGCCTTGAGCTGCTCCCACTTGAGTGCCACCTCGACGCCGTGGGGGGGAACGCCGGGGTCGGGTTTGTCGAGCTTGAGCCTGGTGATCGAGCGGTCGCCTGGGATGCCGGTGAGGAACGGCTTGCCGAGGAGCCAATAGGTTGCCGTGACATGGTAGGCGTAGCCCTTCATCGTGCCGAAGCGTTCGGTGTAGTCATTCTGGAAGCCGTCGACGCCTTCCCGGGTGTTGTTCTTGAGGTAGACGAACTCGGAGCGCAGGTCGAAGCGGTCGTAGGGGATGCGCAGCTCGCCGGCGACGCCGACCTGGGCGCCCGAGGGGATGACGTGAACGCGGCGTCCGCTTCCCACCGAATCCGTATAGCTGGGGGTCCAGAACCGGTAGCCGCTCTGGGTGCCCATGGATGCATAGTCGTAGGCGACGTAGTTCTTGTCGTGCATGCCGTACTTGAAGCTAGCGCCGATCTGGAGGAGCTCGAGGGGGCCCTTGCCGCTGGCGAGGGGGCGCGTGTAGACGCGCGCGGCGGTCATGGCGCGGTTATCCGCATTGGGACGGTTTTCTCCGTCGCCCTGCATGACGGCCCAGCTCCAGAACAGGGTGCGCTTGTCGAGGTGGCCCCAGACCATGCCGCCGATGTCCTTGACGCCAGGGGTGCCCCACACGCGGCTGGGAACGGCGCGCTCCATGAACGTGATGGAGTTGGTGGAGGTGCGGTTTTCGGCCGTGAAGGGGATGTTGAATTGGCCGACCTTGAAGTTGAACGCGTCGGACGCACGGTAGTTCACGCTGGCGTTCACGGGGCGCGCGCTGTAGGCGACGGTTTGGACGGGCGCGTAGGTGGCGGTCTGTGCGGTGGGGTCCGTTCCCGCGGGGGCCGCGCTGGACTGGTTGGTGCCGGCGGCGTTGCTGAATGCGGTGGGAGCCGCTTCGATCTGGACCTCCCACTGCCAGTGCCCCAGGACCTCGCCGCCCAGCTCCACGCGGGCGCGACGCATGATCATCGTGGACTTGAGGTCCGTGTGGCCCACGCCGGGGCCGAAGTAGTTGTAGGAGTCCAGGTGGAGCCGAGACCGCAAAAAGAGGCGGAAGTAGTCGGTGCGGTTGCGCACGTAGAACAGACCGCCGTGGTATCCGGCGAGGGGGTGACCGTCGACGCCGACGTTGGGGTCGCCGAACTCGTACACGGGCGCCGGCAGGGGGACGGGTTGGGGGGCGGCGTCTGCTGGGGCGGGAGGCGGCGTGCCGTGAGAAGGTGCGAGGGGCTGGGCGGGCGCAGGCCCTCGGGCAACCATGTAGAACGGCGGAATCCGGAGGCGGCCCCTGCGCCTGTCGGGAGGTGGCTCGGCCTTCTTCTCACCCACCGCATCGTCGGGTGGCGGCGGGGCGGCAGCACCCGGGTCCGTCGGCTGGGCCGCGGCAGAGCCCGCGATCGACAAGGCAGCAACGGCGACAAGGGCAAGCACGGGAGCACCACGCATCAGGGCAACCTCCTGGGTCATCGATTCCCGGCGCGCATCGTGCGTGGTTGCCTCGACTCCCGTCAAGGGTGTCACGTGCGGCACCTCGGAAACGGTCTTGATACTTGCGCCGCACCACGGCTCGTCGCCGGGCGTGCACCCCCGCTTCGCCAGGGCTAAGCTCTTGCGCCATGACTCGTGCCCCCTCGCCGGACGTTCCCGAATTCCAACCCGCCACCCGCGTACGCGCCGAGGTGGAGGTCGAGGACACGTCCGTGCTGCTCGCCCTCGCGGGCCCATCCGACGCTACCTTCAAGGCGCTCTCGGCGGAGACGGGTGTGGAGATCGGGCTGCGCGGCACGGTCATCCACCTTTCGGGGGAGGGAACCACGGTGGCGTTGGTGGAGCGTTTTCTGACCGACGCCGTCAACACGCTCTCTGCGGGCATTCGCTTGAGCACGACGGACTGTCTGCGTGGTTTTCAGTTCCTGCGACGGGATGCGAGTGTGTCATTGCGGGAGATGTTCGCGGACGTGGTGGTGGTGACGCCGAACAAGCGGACGATTTCGCCGAAGAGCCCGAACCAGAAGCGGTACTTGCAGAGCATTCGAACGCACGACCTGACGTTCGGGATTGGCCCAGCGGGGACGGGCAAGACGTACTTGGCGATGGCGATGGCGGTGCAATCGCTGGCGGAGCACAAGGTCAAGCGGATCATTTTAGCCCGGCCGGCGGTGGAGGCGGGGGAGAAGCTGGGGTTCTTGCCGGGGGACCTTGCGGAGAAGGTGAACCCTTACCTGCGGCCGCTGTACGACGCGCTGCACGACATGATGGACTTCGAGCGGGCGGAGAGCCTGATTCAGCGCGGGCAGATCGAGGTCGCGCCCCTCGCCTTCATGCGCGGCAGGACGCTGAATGACTGTTTTGTCATTCTGGACGAGGCCCAGAACGCCACGAGCGACCAGATGCGCATGTTCTTGACCCGCCTTGGGCACGCCTCCAAGTCGGTCGTCACCGGCGACATCACCCAGGTGGATCTGCCCAGCGGCCACGCCAGCGGACTCGTCGAGGCCCGCTCTCTTCTCGGTCAAATCGAGGGCATCTGCTTCTGTTCGTTCTCCGACGTCGATGTGGTACGTCATCCCCTCGTGCAGAAGATCATCCTTGCGTACGAGTCCCGGGACATGGCGCAGGGGCGCGAGGTCGGCAAGCGGACCGAAGGAAAGCCGAATGGCAGCGGGTAGGGGGGCGATGTCCGAAGGTCTCGGGCCCGAAGCGCGGGCCGTCGTCGGCGGTCTCGACGCGGTCGCTACCATGCTCTCTTCCGACGCCCGCTTCGTCGGCTACGCGGTGAACCGGCCGCACCCCTTGGTGCTTCTGGTGCGCAAGGGCGGCAAGACGGTGTTGGTGGCCCCGGGGTCGGTGTGGGACCGGGGTCGCGAGGTGCTGCGGCCGTACCTCAAGCGCTTTGCGGCAGGCGACGCGATGCTGGTGCTGCTCGGCAGAGTGCAGGAGCCCGACCTCGACCGCGTGATGAACAAGGGGCTAGCCGCCTTGCTCGACGCCGAGCCCACCAAGCAGATGTTGTACGTGGCCATCGGCAATGCCTTTCAGATGATGGCGTCCCGTGCGCGGGCCGAGAGCCGCGGCAAGTGGCTCAACCGCTATCGCTACGAGCTGGGCGAGCTCGTGGAGATCGCGCGCATGATGAGCACCGAGCAAGAAGCCGACAAGCTGCTCGGCCTCATCCTCGAGAAGGCGCGCTTCATCACCGGCGCCGACGCCGGGTCCATCTACGTCGTGGAAGGCAAGGACGCCGAGGCGGTGCGGCGCGTCCTTCGCTTCAAGCTCACGCAGAACGACTCCGTGCAATTTGACTGGCGCGAGTTCACCCTTCCGATCAGCGCGCAATCGATCGCGGGAGCGACGGCGCTTGGCCGAAAGCCGATCAACATCGCCGACGTGTACGACTTGCCGCCAGGAACACCCTATGCGGTGGATCGCTCGTTCGACGAGAAGATTGGGTACCGGACGCGGTCGATGCTCTGTGTGCCTCTGGTGAACAGGAGCCGGCAGGTCATCGGGGTGTTGCAGCTCATCAACAAGAAAAAGGACCCACAGGCGAAGTTGCTGGGCTCGGACGACTTCGATCAGCAGGTGGTACCCTTCGACGAGCGGAGCCAGGGGTTGCTCGAGGCGCTCGCGGCACAGGCCGGGATCTCTCTGGAGAACGCGCTCCTGTACGAGGAAATCCTGCGCATCTTCGAGGGCTTCGTGCACGCGTCGGTGGAGGCGATCGAGCAGCGAGACCCGACCACGAGCGGGCATTCCCGCCGCGTGGCGGACTTGTCCGTCGGTCTGGCCACCACCCTCGAGCGCGTGGAGACCGGGCCCTACCGCAGCGTCCGCTTCGGCGCCCAGGACATCAACGAGCTCAAGTACGCCGCCTTGCTCCACGACTTCGGCAAGATCGGCGTGCGCGAGAAGGTCCTCGTCAAGGCCATGAAGCTGTACCCGGGCAACCTCGAGCGCATCCGCGCTCGCCTGGATTACGCCCTGCGCAGCTTCGAGGTCGTCATGCTGAGGCGCAAGCTCGAGGCCATCGACCGCGGCGCCGATCGACATACCCTCGACGCCCTCGAGCAGGAGTTCGAAGCCCAGCGCCTGCAAATCGAGGACGCCTGGAAGGCCGTCAACGACGCCAACCAGCCCACCGTCCTGTCCGAGGATCGCTGCTCTCGCGTCGAGGCGCTATGCCACGTCCATTACCCGGGCACCGACGGCCAGCTGCAAGCGCTGCTCACGGACGACGAGCTCGTGAACCTCAAGATCCCGCGCGGCTCGCTCAACCCCTCCGAGATCGAGGAGATCAGGAGCCACGTCGTGCACACCTTCCGCTTCCTCGAGCGCATCCCTTGGGGCAGTAACTTCCGGCGCATCCCGCAAATCGCGGGGGCGCACCACGAGCGGCTCAACGGCACGGGCTACCCGAACCGCCTTCGCGCCGAAGAAATCCCTCTGCAATCCAAGATCATGGCCGTCGCGGACATCTTCGACGCGCTCACCGCGAGCGACCGACCTTACAAGAAGGCTGTCCCTGTGGAGCGCGCCCTGTCCATCCTCGATGCCGAGGTCCACGATCATCACGTGGACGGAGAGCTCGTTCGGGTGTTCACCGAGAGCAAGATCTGGGAGCGGGTCCTGTAGCGCCTCGGCTCCGGCCACGGTGGACGCTGCGGGGAGACGATTCACTGGCGCGACGTCAGAACGTCCTGTCCATACGGCGCATGAGGAAGATGAGCGCGATGGAGCTTCCGAGGAACCACAGCGGTCCCAACAGCCACAAGGCGAGGGGAATGGTGACGTAGTAGCCGCGCATGCCGATGTGATACTGAACGGCACCTCGATGAACCGCCGAGGTTGCCAGCTCGATCGCGCGTTTGCCCTCGTCCGGGAGGGTGAGCATGAACGCCGCGTGGTTGTAGTACCGAACGGCGAGGGCGAAGTTCAGGAAGATGGCGAAGCACAGCAGCGTGAGCAGCGTCAGTTTGACCATCCACAGAGACTCGCTGCGTGACCCAACCGCGTTGAGCAAGTGGGACATCTCCGCCAGGCGCGGTGTGGTCATCGCGACGTTGAGCAGACCCAGGGCGATGAGCATTGCCGTCGATGCCAGGAAGGTCGCGGCCATTGTCCAATTGCGAAGCGTCTGCACGGCGAGGATGTCGCGACGCTCGGTCATGACTGTGCGGACCCACTTTTCGCGCACGGCATGCGCGATGCCCAGAGCGGTCTGCGCAGGTTCTCGGCGATAGGCGCGCACCAGCCAGACGTGATAGCCGATGAGAGAGGCGAACGCGCAGGTACTCACGGCGGCTTCGACCCAGGTGGTCGGGGTGAAGCCGCTCGAGAGGTTATCGATGAAGGGGTTCATGAGGCAGCCGTAAGGAAAATCGAACCCCTCCCCCAAGTCAAGACGAGCCTCGGCGCACCCCGAAGGTCAACCTGCCACGCAAGCACGACGGAACCATCGAGGAAAGGTGAGCTGAACGGACAGCTCGTTCGGGCGTTCCCCTCGAGCAAGATCTGGGAGCGGGTCCTGTAGCGCCTTGGCTCCGGCCACGGTTGACGCTAGGCTCTCCTTGTTCCTCGCGAACTCGACTCCGAGTCCCGGCTTCCTACCGCATGCCCTCGATGCCATGGCGCCGGGACCGACAGGGTGCGGTTGGGAAACCACCGCGCCTCCCGTGCTTGGAAAGGAGTCGCCATCGCCCTGAGGTGGCGTCGTCCATTCCCCCCCGTGACGCCATGACCTCATCGCTGTACTTGCGCCTTTCCGTCACTGACCGCTGCAACTTGCAGTGCAGCTACTGTCGTCCCGGCGGAGAGCCGGCGTCCGGCGAAGGGCTCGACGGCGACCTGCTCGTTCGTGCGGCTGTGGTGGCCGACCGCGCGTTGTCGCTTCGAAAGCTCCGCTTTACGGGCGGCGAGCCTCTCGTGCGAAGCGATCTCGTCGACATGGTTCGCTCGGCGCGCGCGGCCCTGCCCGATGCCACCCTCGCGCTCACCACCAACGGCCTTCGCCTCGCCCCGCTCGCAGCCCCCCTGCGCGCTGCAGGCCTCGACCGGATCAACGTCAGCCTCGACACCACCCATCCTGACCGCTTCCACCGATTGACCGGCGCACCCGCCCTCGAACGCGTCCTCGAAGGTCTCGCCGCCGCCCGCGAGGCCGGCTTCGAGCACCTCAAGCTCAATGCCGTCTTGCTAAAGGACGTCAACGGCGATCACCTCGTCGACCTCGTTCGCCTCGCTGGCCGCCTCGGTGCCGAGCAACGCTTCATCGAGCTCATGCCCCACGGCGCGGGCGCCTCCCTCTACCCAATGAGCTTCCTCTCCGCTCGGCACGCCCTCGATCGCATCGCCGAGCACCTCCGCTACGAAGGCCCCCTCGGCCAGTCCGGAACGGCCACCCGTCACCGGTTCCGCGACGGGGACCGCATCGTCATCGTGGGGTTCATCACCCCTGTCTCCGAGCCCTTCTGCGCGGGGTGCGATCGCCTCCGACTCGACGTACGAGGACGCCTGTACGGATGCCTTCGCAGCGGACACTGCATCGACCTCGCGCCGTCGCTCCTCGACGGCGACGAGGCGGCCACGCTCGAAGGTTTTCACGCCATGCTCGGTCGCAAGGCCGGGCTCTCCAAGCACTGGATGAAACGCCACATGGTCGCCATCGGCGGCTGAGGCACCAAGAGCCCCACCATGGAACGCATGATCGGACCCGACCGAGCCCTCAAGCTCGTTCTGCAGCACATGAAGGCCCCGCAGCCCGAGGCGTGCCCCCTTGCCCAGGCCCTCGGTCGCACGCTGGCGGAACCCATCGAGGCGCCCCACGACGTCCCCTCGTTCGTTCGCGCCATGATGGATGGCTTCGCCGTTTGTCTGCAGGACGCGGGCAAGGAAGTCGAAGTCCATGACACCGTGGGTGCCGGGCACACCACCGAACGGCGCGTCGCACCAGGCCATTGCGTGGAGATCATGACAGGCGCGCCTTGCCCCGACGGCACCGAGGCCGTCGTGATGGTCGAGCACGTCGAGCGGTCCGCAGACCGCGTCCGCTTGCCCGCGTCGATCAAGCCACGTCAGCACGTGCAGGCCGTGGGGGAGCTATGTCGCAAGGGCGCCATCACCCTGGGACCGTCCGTTCTCATCTCCCCGCTCGTCCTCGGCCACCTCGCCGCGTTCAATCGTACGGACGTCCGCGTCTTTCGTCTCCCCCGCGTCGCGGTCATCTCCACCGGCGACGAGCTCGTGCCCGTGGGCGAATGCCTCCAACCAGGCCAGATTCGTGACTCCAACGGTCCCATGCTCGTCGCCCTCACCCGTGACCTGGGCGTCGCCTCCGTGTCCCTCTCTCACGCTGCGGACACCGAAGCCTCCCTCAACGAGGCCCTCGCCTCCGCCCGCGACGCCGACTTCATCGTGCTCACGGGAGGCGTGTCCATGGGCAAGTTCGACCTCGTCCCCCGGGTCATCGAGGCCTTCGGAGCCACCCCCGTGTTTCACAAGGTCACGCAGAAACCCGGCAAGCCCTTGCTCTTCGCGGTCGGTAACGGCCGGGTGGTGTTCGGCCTTCCCGGCAACGCTCGCAGCACGCACTTCTGCTTCACGCGTTACGTCGCCCCAGCCGTTCGCGCCTTCATGGGGCAAGAGACAACGCTGTGGGAGAGCACGGGCGAGCTGGCAACGTCCTGTGCGTGCAAGACCGATCGTACGCTTTTCTTGCCCATGCGCGCGGAGCTCCGTCCCGAGGGCGGGCATCTCCTCTTCCCCTTCCGCGAGCAGGGTTCCGCGGACATCTACAGCACCGCGCGGGCCAACGCGTACGTGCGGTTCGAGCCGGGTTCCCACGCTCTGGAGCCTGGCGCCCGCCTCCCCTTCTTCTTCATGGGCGATCATCATGGCTGACCTGACGCACCTCGACGACCAAGGTCGTGCACGCATGGTTGACGTTGGCGGCAAGGACGTGACCCAGCGCACGGCGGTGGCGTCCGCGGTGGTGACGACCCGCCCGGACGTGATCGAGTTGATTCGTGGGCATGCCATCGCGAAGGGGGACGTGCTCGCGACCGCGCGCGTCGCGGGGATCATGGCGGCCAAGCGGACCAGCGAGCTGATCCCGCTCTGCCACCCGCTGCGCATCGACGCGGTCGAGATCGACCTCGTCCTCGGCGACAGCGAGGTGCGGATCGAAGCCACGGTGTGCGCCACGGATCGCACGGGGGTGGAGATGGAGGCGCTGACGGCGGCGTCGATCGCCGCGTTGACCGTCTACGACATGTGCAAGGCGGTGGACCGGGCGATGACGGTGAAGCAGGTGCGTCTCGAGAGCAAGGCGGGGGGAAAGAGCGGCCCCTTCGTGCGGGAGGACTGACCATGGAGGGACAGGGGTTGCGGGGACGTGTGGTGGCGCTGTGCCGGAGTGAGCGCAAGGGGACGCAGAAGGCTCCGATCGACGAGGGTGTGCTCGTGCGAGGGCAGGGCCTCGAGGGCGATGCCCACGCGGGAAACTGGCACAGGCAAGTGAGCCTGCTGTCGGACCAGGACGTCGACACGATGCGGGGCAAGGGGCTGACGTTGGCGGCGGGGGCCTTTGGCGAGAACGTGGTCACGGCGGACATCGACCTGCTGGCGTTGGAGGTGGGACGCCGTTTTCGGATAGGGGATCGTGCGGTGCTGCAGGTGACGCAGCATGGGAAGGCCTGTCACAGCCGTTGCGCGATCTACGATCAGGCGGGCGACTGCATCATGCCGCGACGGGGGATCTTCGCGCGGGTGCTTCGTTCCGGGACGGTCCGTGGGGGCGACGAGATGCGTACGGACCCGGTGTTCGACGCGTACCGTTTTGCGGTCCTGGTGCTGAGCGACAGGGCTTCCGCGGGGGTGTACGAGGACACGGCGGGACCAGTGGCTGCCGGCCGTTTGCTCGCCGCCGTACCGGGAACGGTGGTCGAGCAGAGGATCCTGCCCGACGATCGTGGGCGGATCGAACGAGCCCTCGTTCGCCTTGCGGATGAGGAGGTGGTGGATCTGGTGCTCACGGTAGGGGGGACGGGTCTGAGCCCGCGCGACGTGACACCGGAAGCGACCCTCGCGGTGATGGATCGGGAAGTGCCCGGGATCGCGGAGGGCATGCGCATGCAGGGCATGAGGCACACGCCTCGCGCGATGCTGTCGAGGGGCGTCGCCGTGCAGCGTGGGCACACCCTGATCATCAACCTGTCCGGCAGCCCGCGCGCCGTGAACGAGCAGCTCGATGCGCTGGCTCCGGTGCTCGATCATGCCCTGCAGATGGCGACGGGCATCCCGGTGAGCTGCGCCCGACCGCTGACGACGTGAGATCGAAGCCTACAGCTTCAAACAGTTCGTCACGAGCTCCTGCACGCTGGTGGCCCGTCGCACACACTCCATGTCCACGTTCCTGCCCCGGCACATCTGAAGGAAGCTGTCCCGCTGGTCCCCCATCGACGGGGCGCCCATGAACGTGGCGATCTTGTTGAGAATCTCGGTGCAATTCTCGTCGGTCGCCTTGTTCGCGGGGGTCGGTTCGACCACTGCCTTGGTGGGTGGGTCGACCTTCGCGCCCGGTTGAAACTGGCAGCGAAGCCCCCACCACCGCAGCGTCGAACCCTCGCGGGAAAGCAGCCACGATCGGTCCATGGCCCCGACCGGGATCAGCACGCGACGATCGGACGCGCGGTCGGCGCTTGCATCGAACACGTCGACGCAAGCCGAAGACGGGCTGCCGTACAGCACGGCGAGGCGGGTTCGCAGGACGGCCTTTCGCTCGCCATGTTCGAGAATCACCGGGTGCTCCGTGCCGGCCATGCCCGGGCTCAGCACGCGGAACGAACCGGTGCGCTGCGCCTCGGTGCACGGCACGGGCGGGTCCGAAAGGTCGCGCTGCGTGGGCGCCTCTACGGTCTTGCCCACCCCTCGATCCGTGTCGAACCGCAGCACCCATGCGTGGGCATGTCCCTTGTCCGGATGGTAGAGCGTGCGGGAGAGGCCCATGGTCGTCGACGACAGATACGCCCAGGAGGACAGCTCCTGGATGCCCAACTCGCGGGCATCCGACGGCGCCAGGGCGAGCGCTTCGTACGCGTAGGTCCCGTCCTGCTGGAGATTCGCGCGCATCACCACGGAGCGCTGCTGGTGCACGGCAATTGGAACGTTCTTTCCGTCGACGCGCATCAGGTGGCGCGACAGGGGAAGGGCCCCACCCAGCCCCTGGGTGGGCCATGGCACGGGGGCAACGGTCTCCACCCCGCCCCGGTTGCGCAAGAAAAACGAGGGTTCCGACGCAGGGTCGCACACCGCGTGGGGACAGACATGAATGCCCCCCGGCACCACGGAGAGCATCCCGACGTTCGCCTGGGCCGCCACGTTTCCGGCAAGGGACGTCACATCGGCCGCGCGTAGTGGGGTGGTCGAGGTGAGCTGGGCGCGCTGGGGCGACCCTTCGAACTGGTTGTCCCACGCCACTTCGATCCGCAGGGGGCTTCCCACGAGGGGCTTGCCGTCCGGACCCGCCGCAAAACCATAGCGCAGGGCAGCGGCCCCCTCCGCCTGCGTGCGAGCTTCGAGCGCCACCCGCATGGGGTTGGGCGCGGGAGGCAAGAGCACCACGGGCTTGACCGCGTGACCGCTCCCCGTCGTCGCATGCATCACACTCACCGACGCCGTCTTGCGGTCCACCACGACGGTCGACCATCCGATCGCACCCCGTCCGGCGTCCGCGGCGTCCGGCATGTCGAGGGTGTTTTCGATCACGCCCGTGACGGTCTCGACGACTTTGCAAACGATGGGGGTTCGCTGGGGCGTCGGCGCGACCGCGGGCTTCACCGGTTCCGGCCAACCTACCATCCCGCCGTTCTTGTCCGTCCACCCCGACCGTGAGAACGCGTCCCCCACCACGCAGCCGTCCTTCTCGCACCAGGCGACCGGGCCCGCGTCCTTGTCCCACAGGAACGACGGCAATCGCGTCAGGCGTTCGAAGGTCTCTCCCCCGTTCGAGCTCTCCATCACGGTCCCGTCCTCGGCTCCGATCGCGATCGCCCGGGTACCGGCCGCCGCAAGCACCGGATGCGTGGCCGGCGTCAGGCGCGCGGACAGCACGCGTCCCGCTTCGTCGAGCACCACCCAGACCGGCCCCTGGTCGGTATGCAGCACCCACGACAGCCTGCCTTCCGTACCTGCCACGAGCTTTCCAGGCTGCATGCGCTGCAACAACTCTTCCCCATCCTTGTCTCCGGCAGCGTTCGTCCCCGAAAGGTCAAGCCCGACCGCTCGGAACGTCTTGCCCTGATCCACGGATACGAGAACCGCTAGACGTCCTGACGACTGCAACCCTGTCGCATAGAGCCGGCCACCCGAGGTCACCACCTGCGTCACTCTCCCGCGCAACGACGGCACCTCGGACGACTCCGTCGCCGTGATGCGCAAGAGCTTGGCCTCCGCGGAAGGCAGCAGCCGCACGGGCGCGCCCGGAACGCAAACCCCTGTAGAATCAGGCTTGCAAGCCCCCGCCACCACCAGCGAGTCATCGTCGAGAACCGTCAAGGAGAGACCCTCCTCGTCGCCCACAAGCACCGTGGGCTGGCGGACGAAGGAGCTTCCCCCATCTCGGCTCTGAATCACACGCAGCGAAGGGAACAGCACCCCTCCCTTGCGCGCGCCCGTCAGGCACCCAAACGCTAGTCGCTTTCCCCTCGCGCCCACGAACAGTTGACGACAATCGTCGGACTCTGCGATGGGCGCCCAGAACAGGCGATCGGTCAGCGTGCCCTGACCCAGGAACCAGGGCCCCTTCTCCTCTTGCCTCGCAACTTCGTAGTACCTGCCGTCGGATATCGTGGCCCGTCCCGACGTGAGCGCCGCTGCGCTCGGACCTGCTTCCAGGTCGGTCATCAAGTCCATGGGAGGAAGCTCGAAAGCTCGGTCCGCGATCTGCGGGCCCGCGTCCCGCTCGCCCCACAGAACCGAGGCGCGAATGCCCTGTGCGATCAACGCACCGCTCGCGTCCATCCCCACGAACCCCGCCCCCACCGGCGTCGTGTCGGCCGGCGACCAAGCCCCCTGCGCACGTGACACCCAGAGTTGCTCCGGAAACCCGAGGACCATCGCGCGACCATCGGGCGCCAGGGCGACGTCGTAGGGACGACTGCCCCTAAGGTCCACGGGGGAGAACGTCTTGCCCGCGTCCGTCGACTGCACGACGCTGCCATCCCAGTGCAAGGCGACGATGGTCCGACCTGCCGCGGCAATGCGCAGGGGCAACGGTTCCATCCGACGGACCAGGGTGAGCGGTCCCAGCGGGCTCGGCGACGAGTAGATCGCCCCTTCGGCGCCCACGAAGGCGAAGGTGGATGCGTCGGGCCGGCTCACCCCCACCAAGTCCTGGTCTGCGAGCATGGGGGCGGCCGAGGCCGTGCCTTCGCGCACGTCGACCACCCACCGTTCGCCGCCGCGACCGACGAGCAGCCAGCTGGCTTTCCCGAGGTCGATGCGCGCGAGCAGGTGCCGCGGGGACGTGGGGTGATACGACCACGTCGACACCACGGGCGGGGTCGGCTCCGGGCGCTCCACGTTGGCAGGGACCGATGTGGCCCCCCCGCACGCGGGCAGGAATCCCGCGAGGGCAGCGAGCAAAGCAGATGCAGGTCGGCGAGAGGAGGTCATGCGCACGGCGGCTCATCGTACACGGGTCGGCGCCGCGGGCGAGGGACTTCTTGGGCCCCGTTGGGCACCACGATCAGCCGCAGGGATGCGCCCGGAAGTAGTGGATGACCATCGTGTCCACGGTGCGCGAGAGGACCTCGTCTATCGAAAAGCACGTCTCGAGCAAGGCGCGCATCTCCTCGGGGCGATACTCGTACACGTGGTACGGGTTGCCGCTGTGCTCCCCGGTGCTGCAATGGGGCGACGACAGCAACAATTGACCGTCGGCACGCAGGACCCGGCCGGCCTCCTCCACGAAGGCCTTTGCCACGTCCTGCGGCACATGCTCGATGCCCTCGAGGCATACGATAGTGTCGACGCTGCGGTCCGGAAGGTCGAGCTTCTCCATGCTGCCCACGCGAAAGGTCGCCTGCCCCGCGTACCGTCGGTTGGCTTCGGCAACCGCCTCGTGGCTGACGTCGATCCCCAGCAGCGATCGGGTGTCTCGGATCAGGGAGGTCCCCCAGCCCATGCCACAAGGGATGTCGACGACGTCGCGGCCGACGCAGTGGGGAGCGACCCATTCGTAGCGCCAGTGCACCTCGGCCCGATACGGGTTTTTTTCACGCGTGAGCCAGGGCAACACGCCGAAGCGCCAGCGGAGACGCCACCGGTCGCGAAAGCCATCGAGGTCGGGATGAGCACGCTCGGCCATGCCCCGAACCTAGCGTGTTCCGTGCCAATCGAAAGGGCTATTCGGGGGCCGTGCGGACCGGTGGGATTCCTTGCTTCGACCCCGCCCAGGATCCATGATCCACCCCAAACCGTATGAGGAGAGCCGTGCTCAACAAGTCATCTTCGATGCGATTTGCCTTCGGCGTGCTCGTCGGTGTCATGGCAATCCGTTGTGGTGCAGAACCGAGCTCGAGCGACCCGGACGCCAGCGTCGACAGTGGCGAGGGTGGCTGTCTGCCCGATCCGGACGGGAGCACGACCGGCGATGCAGACGCGGACGCGGGCACGGATAGCGGGAAGGACAGCGGGAAGGACGCTCCCCTCGACATCGACCCCGACCGTGAGCTGCAGGACTGCCCCATCGACATGGTCCCCGTGGGCGCGGTCTGCGTTGACGTGTACGAGGCGTCACGCTCCGACGCGACGGCCGAGGATCAGGGGTTGGCTGTTGGCCCCGCGCAGAGCGTGGCGGGAGTCATCCCCTGGCACGTGGCTCTGATGACCCCCGAAGCGCTCGTCGACTTCGAGGCAGCCTGCGAGGCGGCCGGCAAGCGGATATGCCAACCTTCGGATTGGCTCGCGGCCTGCGAAGGTCCGGCAGGGTCGACGTATGTCTTCGGGGACGCCTTCGACCCCAAGGCTTGCAACTGTGTGGACACCTTCTGCGAAGACTGGTGCGCCGAGAATGGAGTCGCGTCCGAGAGTTGCGAGACCGGCACGAATTGCGGGTACGCCTACGACTGCTTCCGCGTCATGCCGACGGGGTCTTTCCCGGCGTGCACCAACGACCTTGGCACCTTCGACGTGACCGGCAACGTCTGGGAGGTGGTGCCCTCGACCACGGACCCGCGGGGCTTCGAGGTGCGGGGCGGCGCCTACAACTGCGCCAGTGCAGAAGCGCGTCTGCAGTGCACCTTCAATGCCGTATGGGACCAGCTCTTCGCAGGCTTTCGCTGCTGTCTCGACCGGTAGGAGACTCATCCATGGCAGAGCTTCGCACGTTCGAAGGCGGGTGCCACTGCGGCGTCGTGCGGTTTCGCGTGACCACCGCCGCTCGCGATGCGCTGGAGTGCAATTGCTCCATCTGCCGCATGAAGGGCATCTTGCACCTCATCGTCCCCCCGGAGCAGTTCGAGCTCGTGCGCGGCGAAGAGGCCCTCACCACCTATACGTTCCACACCGGCGTGGCCAAGCACACCTTCTGCCGCGTCTGCGGCGTGCAGCCGTTCTACACGCCACGCTCCCACCCGGACCACGTCGACGTCAACGTGCGCTGTCTCGACGGCGACGCCATGAATGACTTCGCCGTCCGCGCGTTCGACGGCGCCCACTGGGAGCAGAACGTTGCGTCCCTTCGTGGGTGATTGACGGGTTCGAGGGTCAGCCCAGCCGGCCTGCGAGGTACTTGCGCAGCGCGTACACCGTGGCGCCGACGTCGCGGGTGAGCTTTGGGTAGTTCGCTAGGTAGGGGTTGCCCGGGTCGAGGTAGTCGTTGATGTCCCAGAGCAGGCCGACCTCGACGTAGATGTACTGGCTCGAGATGTCGCCGTCGACGAGGATGATGCCTGGGTCCGGCGTGGTGATGTAGCCGCCCTTCATCTCTTGCTTGACGGCGGTCCACACGCGCTGGAAGTCTTTCACGCGCTGGCCGAACCCGATGGTGACGGAGGCCTCGTGCCCGAGGACCGTGGCGGTGAGCAGGGATTCGGCGTGGTGTTGTAGCTTGAAGATGATGCGGTTGCCGGTCGAGAGCTCCTCGAACCGAAGATAGTGGTTCGTGCCCGAGCTCTCCAGGTCGATGAGCGCGTAGCCGTTGTCGAGCGTGGCGGTGATCACGGCGCCCACGACGACCTCGTCCACGTCGCCCGCGACCTCGCGCTTGCGGTACCTCTTCCAGCTGTCCTTGACGAGCCCCACGAAGACCGCGTCCATGTAGTCGTCTTGCGACGGCGCGGCCGGGACGGCGCCAGGCTGGGCCGGACCCGCTTGTGCGACCGGGACGGCAAGCTCGGGGACGTCGGCCACGCGCACCCAGTTGGGCAGACCGTCACGCCAAACCATGGCTTCCCGCGGCAAGGAGCCGTTTGCGACGAGCTCGAGCACCTGCTGCTGCGTGAACGGTCCCTTGTTGCCTTCCGGTGACTGACAGAACCAGCTAGCCCCAGACCCGTTTGCCATGAAAGCCCCCACGGTGAGTGGTTCTCGAGAGCGCGGTACTGTACCTTCGTCGGGTGACCTCGCGCAAGCCGTGGTTGATCCGCGGGCGCGGTCACGTACAATCCCTCCGGTGGCCAATTGCGGACCTCACGGTTCGCGCATCGCCGGCGTGCCGGCTCAAGGAGAAGACCATGGGCGTGATGTCGTTCTTCGCCGATCGCGAGCGCAACGCAGAGCTACGAGAGAGCAAGGACGAGATGATGGTCGGCGAGATCGTCCGCGCCATGGCCCGCCGGGGATGGCCGGCCGTCTCGTTCCTCGCGAACAGCGACTTCCAGCGCGTGGCGTTCAAAGCCATCACCGACCCCGTGCTCTCCAAGGTCTACATCACGGTCGACCGCAAGACAGGTTCGGGCGCGCTGAGCGCCGCCGTCGTCGGGTCGAAGGCGACCATCGCCATCACCTGTGAGGTTCGGAACTTCCTTGCGGACCCGGACGACCTGGTGGCGATGTATCGCACCGACCTCGCGAACCTGTTCAAGATCTCGTGGGGCGACGTCAAGATCAACCACGAGTACAACGCGATCATGGGGACGACGGCGCACGTGGTCGACATCGATCAGTTCGTGGGCAAGGGAGAGCAGGGGGTCGCGTATCTGGGTCAGTTCATCGACCAGCAGGTCGCAAGGATCCGCGAGAAGCTCGCCCCGTACAAGAAGCCCGAAGCGCCGCTCGAATAGGGCTACCAAAAACGGCTGGGTTGCGAGTACGACGATGCAACACGGCGCAGACCGGATAGCCTTCACCGCAAGCCAGAGCATGCAGTCCAACGCACGCCAGTTCATCCTGGGACAGGCCGAGCCCGACGGTCGGTTCCGCTTCTCCCCCGCGGGACGAGCCGCCAACCTCTACGCCACGTGCTTCGCGGTCCTCGGTCTGGACTTGCTCGCAGCCCTGCCCTCCCTCGACGCGGACCTGCGAGCAACGGTCGTGGCCTTCCTGCAGCGGTATCAGGACCCCGCCACGGGCACCTTCCGAGAAGCAGGTCTTGCCCCCGCCCCCGGCGCCACCCACGACCTCACCTACGTCGAGCATCAGCAGACGGACTTCGCTCTCATGGCCCTCGACGCCCTCGGGGCCGAGCCCTTGCACGAGCTTTCCTTCGTGCAGGAGTGGCTCCGCAACGCCCCGGGTCCCTGGCTCGACTCCCTCGCATGGCGCGACCCCTGGCGCGAAAGCAACCGCGTCATGTTCGTTCTCAACTTCTTGCTCCGCGAAGCGGACCGCGCAACCCCCCTCGCACGCACCCGTGTCGACCAGATCTTGAGCTGGCTCGATGCCCACCAGGACCCTCGCAACGGCCTCTGGAACCTCGGCCACCCCGTCTCCCTCGTCAACCAAATGGCCGGCGCCTACCACTTCCTGCTGTTCTACACCTACGTGGGCCGCCGGCCCCACCACATAGAACGCATCATCGACGCCTGCCTGGACATCCAGGACCACGACGGCTTGTTCACGTACGCAGGGGGCGGGGGAAGCTGCGAGGACCTGGACGCCATCGACCTACTGTGCCGCTGCTGGCTCGAGACCGGACATCGCACGCGGGAGGTCCGTCGTGCTCTGGGGCGCGCCCACCGCGCCCTCGTCGGCTGCCAGAACGCCGACGGCGGGTTCTGCTGGGCGCGTCGTGATCGCCTGTCCCTCGCGAAGATCCTGCACTTCGCGCGTCCCTCCCTGCTCGCGGTGTCCGTGGGGGAGTTCCGCGACAACGCGCGCGACAAGTGGCGCAACCAGAAGGCGGTGCTCCGCAACCCGGCTTCGCTCACGTGGGCCTACAGCGGACTCGAGCCCATGCGGATCCCGCTGTCCGCCAGCGATCTTTGGTCCACCTGGTTCCGCCTGCTCGCCCTCGCCATCATCGAGGACACGATGCCCGACGTGACAGGGACCACGCCCTTCGCGTGGAACATGCGTCGCAAGCCCGGTCTCGGGTTCTTCCGCTCCGTCTCGACCCCGTAGTCCCCTGAGAAAACCCAGCCGCAAACCCAGCCGTGTGCATGGCCTACTTCGTCGTGCAGACTCCCCAATCCTTCGAGCACTCCTCGTCCTTCGCGCACGCCGCGTCGTCCTTGCAGACCTTTCCGCAGAAGCGTGTCGCTCCCCAGTTCTTGTAGCCCGGCAGACACGTGGGAGGCGCAGCAGGTTCGCCGCGGCAGCAGCCGACCATCTTGTCGCACTCGTTTGCGTACGTGCGGATGCAGTCCTCGTTGACCCCGTAGATTGCCTCTTCCGCCCGCTGCGACTCGCAGGTTGGCTCCATCATGCCCTTCTTGTAGCACTCGCACAGCGTCATCACCGCAGGCGAGAACACGCGAGCAGGCGGCGGATTGCCCATCGCGCATCGGATTCCCGTGGCCGACGAACGCTCTCCACGCGTTGCATACGTTCGCCATGTCGACCGAAGCCGCTCCGCACCGTCCGTGCTCCAGCCTCCCCCGCGGATCACGGGAGACGCCCACGGTCCGCAGTTGGGTCCCGCAGCATAGGGGCAGTTCAGACCCGTGGTGAACTCCCAAACATTTCCTGCCATGTCGAGCACTCCGAAGGGCGACGCCCCTTCCTGGCTGCTCCCCACCGGCCACGTGCCGCTCTTTTGGTTCCAGCGCGCCTGGGAACCGGGCGACGTGTTCCCCCAAGGATACAATCGCCCATCCGTGCCGCGCGCCGCGAACTCCCATTCCTCTTCCGTCGGCAAGCGCTTGCCCGCGAACGCGCAGTACTTCTGGGCGTCTCCAAAGGTCACACAGGCGATCGGATGCTGCTCCATGCCCGCCTTGCCCCAGAGGCACTCCGACGTGTTGCCGGATGCGCCGGCACCTTCCGGTCGTTCGCAGCGCCCAGCGTCCACGCAGGCGCCGTACGCCGCTTGCGTCACCTCCGTGGTGTCGATGCAGAACGGCGCGACCGTGACCTGATGGGCAGGCTTCTCCATGTCGTCGTCGCCGCCGTCATGTCCCATGAGGAAGGAACCCCCGGGAACGTGCGTCATGCCTGCCGGGCAAGCGCCCGGGGCAGCGGCCATCGACGCACCCGCGGCATTCGCACCGGCGGGCACGACCACGGTCGACGGGCGGGCCGGTTCGGACGCGCAGCGCAGTGTCAGCAGAGCGAGGAAACAAGCAGGTGCGAAGCACCATTGGTGGCGAAGCATCTTCTCACCGATAGCCGAAAGCGCACGGACAGCACAATAGTGCATCTCGAACCATGGTGTGCCCGGGTCCACGGCGCGATGGAAACGCTACAGAGATCGCAGAGGCTCGTAGCGAGGGAGCGCCCGGATCCGCGCCTCGCAGGCCAGCTGGTAGGTCCTGCGTGACTGGATGATCGAGCGCGGGTTCAGGTTGTACACGTACGTGATCCGATCCACGTGCCGCGCATGATGCCCCGCCAACTCGAGCATTGGCATGTAGTGCGACATGTCCACCGACGCCGTCCAGTACGTCCCCGTCTCCGGGTCCTTCAAGTCCTCGTCCCGCACGTGATCGAACAGCTCCCTCCGAAAGGAATGCAGGTGCGACGTCTTCCACGGCTCGTCCCGAACCCCGTTGCGACGCACCACCTCCCGACTCAGCCGCCCGCAGTGCGACCCGGGGGTGCCGTCGGGCAAGGCCCAGGTGTTGTACGTCATCCAGAGGTCGGGGTCCCGGTACAGCATGTCGAGGTAGGCCAGGACGCCCGGGTCGGGAAGCCAGTCGTCGCCGTCGACCTGCAGCACGATCGTGCCCGGCTCCGCCGCCCGAAACCCTTGCGTGAGGTTGGCGCACCCGCCGACCCGCTGCTCGTTCACCTCGTACCGAACCCGATGGCTCGGGTGCTCCGCCATCCAGCCTCGCACGAGCGCGTCCGTGTCGTCCGAGGAGGCGTCGTTGCACACCATGTGCCGCACCAGCGCCTTCGGGTACCGCTGGTCGTGAATGGAGTCGAGGTGTCGCAGCACCCAGCGCGACGGGTTGTAGGTGGCGCACACGATGTGAAAGGGGTGCACGGGCTCTTGCCGCCAGGCGGCCAGCCGCGCCGCATCGACCACGCGGTTGGCCTTGGACTGGAGCGTGCGCACCCACCGCGGCGGCATCACGTCCCGCCGAAGTCGTAGGTCACGGGTACGAAGGACCGGCCCGAGGAGTGGTGCACCGTGTTGCAGCTGATCGGGATCCGCCACCAGAACAGCTGCTCCGTCCGGTACTTCGACCAGACGGCGATCGTGATGCGGGCGATGTGGTCGTTGATGCGAAGGTCATGGATCGCGATCTGCATCGGGTGGGTCCCCTTCTTGAGGTGAAGGGGCTGGCTGAACGCCTTGTTCGTGGCCTGGAAGAAGAACTCCGTGTCACGCCCGCTGTAGATGGCAATGTCGACCTCGACGTCGTCATAGTCCTCGGTGGCGTCGTAGGTCCCTGACAGCACGAAGCTGTCGCCAGGGTTGAGCTCGCGCGTGGACAGCTCGACGTCGCGGAACTGGACGTGGCTGCCGCCGCTGCACACCTTCTCGATGTCGAAGCCGTCGCCGCCCGAAAACAGGGAGGTGTACCGCTTGATGCCGTCGAAGGGTTCGGCGTAGGCCTCGAAGTCGCCGTGGTGCAGGACGGCGACCTCGTCCACGAAGCCCGCCACGGTATGCATGTTGTGGGAGACGAGGATGAAGGTGGTGCCCTGCTTGCGCAGCTCGCCCATGCGGTTGAAGCACTTGTTCTGGAAGCCGGTGTCCCCGACCGCGAGCACCTCGTCCACGAGCATGATCTCGGGCTCGGCGAACACGGCGATGGCGAAGCCCAGACGCACGAACATGCCGCTGGAGTAATGCTTGACGGGGGTGTCGAGGAAGTCGCCGATGTCCGCGAAGTCGACGATGGCGTCGAAGTTCTTGCGGACGAGGTCACGGCTCATGCCGAGGATGGCGCCGTTGACGTAGATGTTCTCGCGCCCGGTGAGCATGGGGTGGAAGCCCGCGCCCACGGCGATGAGGGCACCGATGCGGCCGCGAATGGAGATCGTGCCCTTGTCCGGCCAGAAGATGCCGTTGATCATCTTGAGCAAGGTGGTCTTGCCCGAGCCGTTGGGCCCGATGAGCCCCAGGGTTCGGCCACGCTTCAGGTCGAAGGACACGTCCTTGACCGCCCAGAACTCCGCCTTGCGCAAACGCTCGGAAGGCGAGCGGATGCCGAACATGTTGCGCGTGATGTCCCCGAGCCCGTACAGCATCGTCCGCTGCAGCGACCGGCAGTACTTCTTGGAGACGTGGTCGATCCGAATCGCGATGTCGCTGTCCATGGCTCAGATCCGCTCCGCGATGCGGGTCTCGGTCACGTGAAAGCCGATGAGCGTGAACACGAACAGAACCACCGAGGCGGCGCTCGTGACGAGGAATGCGTTCAGCTCCGTCATGCTCCCCGTGAGCACCAGGTCCCGTGGCCCCACCACCAGGTAATACACAGGGTTGTACTCCGTGATGAGGTCGAGAAGCCGCGTCATGGAGTTGGTGTCCGGGCCGACCGTGGGACGCTCGTACAGCACCGGCGTGAGCAGCATGAGGAACGGGATGAGCATCGAAATCACGGTCCCCACGTCGCGCATCACGGCGTTGAGCAGGGCGAGGTAAAAGCTCAGGCCGAGGGTCAGCAGGTACAAGGGGATGATCGCGAAGGGGACCAGCAGAATGCCGAGGGGCGGGGCGTAGGCGTATCCCATGAACCGGTAGGCGATCACGAGGATGACGACGAGCACGACGAGGACGGCGAAGGACACGACGGTCCGCCCGGTGGAGGCGATGACCAGAGCCTTCTTGGAGAAGTTGATGCGGGTGATCATCTCCCCGCCCATCACGAGGGAGTTGGCGCCGGACACCAGACCCTGGGCGAACAACTGCCAGAAGGCGACGCCGAGCACGGCGTAGATCGGGTAGGGCACCTGGATCTCGCCGGTGGCGACGATGCCCGAGCCGCGCAGGAGGATGAAGGTGCCGACGGTGATGATGGGCAGCAGGACGACCCAGAACACGCCGATGATCGACTGCTTGTAGAAGGCGAACAGGTCGCGCTTGAACAGCTGGAAGGTGAGCCATCGGGTCGCCACCAGCTCGTGGACGATGTCGGAGACGAGGGAGGCGTAGCCTTTTCGCAGCGCGTTGTCGGGACGAAGGACGGTGATCTCGTTGGACATTGGGGGGCTCGAAGCTTCGCGAACGCGGGATCCGCGAGCAAGGGGCATGCCACCTAACTTGCCGCGCGGTCAAGGTGTCCACGCGGGCGAGCGGGCGTTCCGCCGGGAGCACACCGGGAACCAAGGGCACAGAGTGTGAAGGAGCGGCACAGCCGGTCCGTCCGGCGACGGCGCACTGGGGAGAACCACAGAAGACGCAGAAGGCACAGAAGGTTGGTGCGGAGGTAGGCCGTGCGTGCTGCGCCTGACTCTGCCCATTCCTGGTTCGCTGTTCCGTGTTCTCCGCTCCCAGTTGATGGCCGTCATCCGTCCATTGTCGTAGCCCCCATCCCAGCCTTCCCCCGCCGTCGGCCGCCGTCGGGGGAAGGAGCCCTCGCACGCGCCACCCACCTCAAGGGCGGCAGGCCGCCTTGCCATTCGTGGAGCAAGAGCCAGAGCCTCGGCCCGTCGCATCGCTCCGGATCAGGGAGCCAGGATTCGTCACAACAATCCGCCACAAGCGGCATTTGTGCTGCCTTGGAAACCGCAGCCGCTGCTCGCTGTCCCAGCCTCATGCCTCACGATCCGGCACACGGTTGTTCCGCACGCCTGTCGATGGAGGTCAGGGTTGTGTGGGGCGACAGCCAAGTATACGCACGAACCTACCGGCGGCCGCGCGCGGTCCACGTGGGAGACCTCCCCTCGTGCGACTTCCGTATCCCCGAAGCGCTGCTCGGGCTACTGACGTGGCCTCTCATCGGAATTGCACGCGACGGCAGCCCCGTCGTGTCGATCCCACCGTACGCGCGCTTCTTGGTCGATACCCGTGCGGGGGTCGGGGCCCGAAGCCACCCCTACCATTGCCCTGCCACGGTCCCGGTCCAGCGCGAGAACGCGCAAGTTCGTCTCGGGACCGACTCGTGCATCACCATCCTGGTCGGACCGCTGACCTTCATCGTGTCCGCGTTCGATCGCACGCCCGTCCTCCAGAAACCGCGCATCCCCGTTCAGGCCCTGCGCTGCCACGGGCTCTCCGTCGCCGCCCACGCGCTCGTGCTTGCCCTGTTCGTCCTGATGCACGACGGCAGCTCCCAACCCCTCGAGGCGACGTCGGAGTCTCCCTATCGATTCGTGCGCGTGGCTTTCGCTCAGGAGCCCGAGACGAGAAGCAGCACCGCCCTCTTCACCCACGAACCGGAATCCCGACCCCAACGCCTCGGCAGGCCGCTCCACGAAGACCCCGGATTTGGCTGGCTCCAATTCGGCAGACCCGTGGAGACCTACGGAGTCCCGGGGGGCGACCCGCTGTACAAACCGTCGGCACAGCGTGCGCCCCTGCAAGCGCGCGCCCCCGCCGCAGCTCGTCTGCCGGCTGACCCTGTCTGGTTTCCCACGTCCACTTTTGCCATCCTGCCCACCGGAGCCTCCAGCGCTCTTTCGCAACTGCGACGGGGCGAGACCCCGAACGAGGCGGACATCGGTGTGGAGGACCTGCTCTACGAGCTGGCGCCGGTTCCCCCGAACCTGATCGGCGGTCCTCGCTTGCGTTTCCTCGTCGACGCCATGCCGTCCCCTTTCGAGGCCGGCCATGATTTCGTCCGGATCGTGCTGCACGCCCCGCACGTCCTTGCGAAGCCTCGCAGACGACTGTTTCTCTTGGAAGCGACCGGCGAGTCGCGCGACGTGCCGGCCGTGATCGAGCGCTTGGTTCGTCCCCTCGCGCCCGGCAGCGAGGTCGCGATGTTGAGCGTCGGGCACACGGTCCAGGTCGAGAGCCCCTGGTCTGCGGATCGATCCGAATCGCGCATTCGACAGGTGTTCCAGCGCATCGCTGCACGCCCCGGCGGGGACCAGCCTGCGTTCGAAGAAGCGTTCGATCACGCCCTGGACCTCGCTTGCAGGGCTGGCTCGGCGACGGACCTTGTCTTGATCCATCGCTCATCCGTCGGGCCCGCCACGCAGGCCCTCGAGGAACGGTTGGGCGCGGCGCCGTGTGGTGGCGTAAGCCTGTCGACGATGAATCTCGGCTCAGGGGGGGACGAGGACATGCATCGACTGACGAAGGGTCGCTCCTGGCACGTGGACGACCCGCAGAACCATCCCGAGCTCAGCCGCGCCGGCGACCCGCTGGGAGAGCCCGCCGCGGTCGACGTCGTGGTCACGGTGACGTTCGACCCCAAGCGGGTTCGCAGCTATCGCTTGCTCGGCTACGAGAACGCAAGGGACCCGGTACCGGTGTGGAGCCTCGACGAAGGGACGCCGCGCGTCAGCACGATTCGCCCCGGTGAACAAGTCACGGCCGTGTACGAGGTGGACCAGCAAGAGGCAGGCGGTGTGCAAGTCCAAGTGGACTACCGCGACGCGAGCGACCTCGCGCCCCGACGTGTCGTGCTTGGGCTCTCCCCCGAGCGAACGTACGAGACCGTGGCGTCCGCGCCCCGCGACCTGCGCCACACGATCGGGGCTGCGGCCTTCGCGGAGTGGCTTCGCGGGAGTCCTTACGCTTCGCTCTGGTCGCTCGACACGGTGCGACGGCTCGCTTCCGCGAGGACCCCGAGGGAAGCCGAGCTTTCGAGACTCATCGCGTTCGCGCAGCGCCAAGGAGAGGTTCGATGACGATGTTGAACGGCCTCGTCGAGCGCTTCTACGACGGCGGATGGGGCATGTACCCGCTTCTGGCATGCCTGGTCGTGTGCGTGCTGATCGGTCTCGACCGAGCGGTCGTGCTCTTCCTTCGATCGTCGAGCCTTGCACCGAGGTTCGAGGCGGACATCAAGCGATGCATCCTCGCCAGCGACTTGCCGAGGGCGATCGAGCTGTGCGAGGCGTCTCGCGCCCCCGCCGCGAGAGTGGTGCAGGCAGGCTTCGAGGCGACCGCGCGGTCCGACTACGAGGTGCAGGTCGCCATGGACCTTGCCGTCTTGCGGGAGACGCCGAGGATCGCGCGTCGCACGCCCTATCTCTCGGTCACGGCGAACCTTGCCGTGCTGCTCGGGTTGCTCGGGACGATGACCGGATTGGTGAAGGGCTTCTGCTGTTGCGGCGGCGAGAGCGTGGACCCAAGCCAGAAGGCACGCATCCTTGCCGAAGGGATTTCCGAGGCCATGAACTGCACCGCGTTCGGGCTGATCATCGGCATCTTGTCGCTGATCGCCTTCGCGTGTCTGAACGGGCGGACCCAGCGACTCGAGGACGAGATGCGCGCGATGAGCGTGCACCTGGTGGGGTTGGTGGCGGCGAACCGGGAGAAGCTGGGGCTGCCTGGGACGACGACCGGAGCTTGACGGGAGGGAAGAAGGGGCTAGGGTTAGGGTATCCGTCGGGGGCGATTTGGTCTCGACGGGGGTGATTGGAGTTCGTGTTGCGTGACCGAGGGTGCTTGGGACCTCGTAAATCCTTCAGGCGACCACAATTGCGAACGATAACAACTCGATCGCGTTGGCTGCTTAGTTAGCCAACCGTCCGACCGGAAGCTTTCCGGTGCTTCTGGGAGGGCGTCAGCGAACCGGATAGCGAAACCCTGCAGGGCTGCTTGGCAGGGAGAGCGAAGTGTAAGGAGTGGCTAACCCCAGGAGAGCCTGTCGATGGGCGCGATCGGGGTGAATCAAAACATCGACTAGGTTACGTAGACGCACGGATGACGAGCTCTCGGACCCGGGTTCGATTCCCGGCGCCTCCACTGAAGAAGCCCTGGTAACCCAGGGCTTTTTCGTATCGTGTCACACGAACACGTCACCGGTCGCACCGCGCGGCGCGTCGTCGCTCCGGTCCACCGTGTCGTCGCACTCGGCAGCCAGCCGCAGGACCTCCTCGATGTCGGTCTCCGTGGCGACCACCTGGCCCTCCACCGCCCTGCCACCCCAGAAGACCTCCGCGTCGGGGCCAAGGTCCCGGTATCGGACCATCCAGGGGGACGCACTGGGCACGGTCATCTCAGGGGGGAATTCTCTCGCGCGTGAAGTTCAACCCTTGGTGGGCAGTCCCAGGGTGAACGCCCGGAGCTTGGCTGCCACCACGGCGGTGCCGTCCTGCTTCTTGAAGTTGGCGGCAAACATCGCGTTGCTCGACGACGCTTCATCCGAGACGGCCACCACGAAGGCGTCGATGACCGTCAGGTGCGCGGGACCGGCGATGCGAGCGATGTCCTCCCCAAGGGCAAACGCGGACTGGTCCTCGTGGGATAGCCCAGCTTCGATGAGGGCGTCGTCCCAACGGCGCAGGTCGTCGGGCTCCAGGTAGTCTTCGAGGATGTGGGCAATGTCCTGGAGGTCCCTCTCGCGTTCCGCAGGACGGTCCAGCCACGCTGTCATCTTCAGCACTGCGATGACGGGCACCGTGGCCAGTTCGAGGTCCGTCGTCCCGTCAAGCGGCACTACCGCGCAGTGGGCCAGCGCCAGGTCGAACCCGACGAGGCTCATGACATGCCCGGACCTTGTGAAGACCAGCTTGCCCTCGGCGAGGCTTGCCGGTGAGGCAGGGAGGGCGTCCACCACGACGCCCTGCAAGCTGGTCCACCGCTGCTCGTATCGCTCGTGACGCTCCCAGCCCAGGGCTCGGAGCTTGTTGGCGAGGTCCGCCTCCTCAGCGACGACGGTGAGGTCGAGGTCGTTGGTCTTGCGCCACCGCATGTCCATCTGGCAGGCCAGTGCGGCGGCCCCAACGAGCACGGTGCGGACGTCGGGCAAGCCTTTCCTCAAGGCGAGCAGGGTCGCGGCTTGGGCCGGTGCGAAGGGACTGGGCGTCATGGGGCCTTCCCGATGGAGTAGCGATCTGCCAGCTCTTGTGCCGCGTCGCGGGCTCGCTCGCTGCCGTCCGTGAGCAACTCCGTGTAGACCAGCAGCGGGTGGGCCGTGTCCGGCGTGGTGCCTTCCAGGCCCTTTGGTCCTGGAGAGCGAAGTACGACCAGGGGGCCATCCGTAGCGGGGATAGCTCGCAGCCTACGTTGCAGGTCGGCCGGGGGATCCGCGACATGCACGACGGTCCTCTCTCCATGGAAGTAGCCCGTCATCCGGTGGGACGCGGCTCCCCCGCCCCACCGCCAGGAACCAACCTTGTCCAGGATCGGGGCGACCCGTTGTTCGCGTGCGTCGGGGTCCGCGTCCTGCGTCCTGTAGGTGCCCACGAGAAGTCCCTGGCGAACGGAGGTGGCGTACCCGGCAAGCCACAGGTCCAGGGCCTTCCTGGGGCCGTGGGGCGTCCACAGATGCCCCTTCGCACCTCGCACGACCAGGCCAAGCTCGACGAGCCGCTCCCGCAGGGTCACGGCGGGCTGGCGGCTGACCCCCGCCGCAGCAGCGAGAGTTCGCACGGGGGCCGAGATCAACGTCGGCTCCGCCAGGACCGTGAACAGCACCTGGTAGGACGGCGTGCGCAGTGCCCTCGCCGTTGTTGGCCGCTCGCCAGCTTGTCCCTGGATCCTGGCCACGTACCTCCCACCCAGGTCGATGTGGCAGTTGCCGCGAAGGTCGACGAAGCTCGTGTTGTTCTCGGCAAGGAAGTCGCCGATGCCCGCCCCGATCACGGGGGCGGCCACGATCAACGGGTGTACGCCACGGGCGAGGGTTACGACCTGGGCGGCCATCTCGCGCGACATGTTGCTGGTCTTGACCTCGACGTAGACCTTCTCCTTGCCGGTGGGGGTTCGGATCACGACCAGGGCGTCCACGCGGTACTTGCCGACCTGGACCTCTTGCTTCTCGACCGAGACGCCGCGCACGAAGGGCACGGCGCGGAGGCGTTCCAGGTAGGCGTCGAGCTTGGAGACCATGGTCTTGAATATACGATGTCATTTACTAAATGACAAGACCCTCGGTGTCGCGGCCCGCGTCGTCACACCGGGCGGGAGCCTCCTCGTCTACGGGTGGGGTGCTGCCCTGGATCTCAATCCGGTCGCACGCGCCGGAGCTCGTCCTCGAGGGGGAGGCGTTCATCGACGCGTTCGATCGGGTCCTCCGCGCGCAGAAGGACGACCTGCTCAGGTTGCGTGCCGAGGGCGCGTCGGTCGTGTGGGCCGGGGACTTCAACCAGTCGTTGCGCGGTCCGAACTGGGGCGGCTCGACAGCGGGTCGTGACGCACTCTGTGCGCGCCTGGCCGAGTTGGGCATGGTCGCGTGGAACGCGGAAGCGTCGCACGCCCGCGAGGGCATGTGCGCGATCGACCTCATGTGCGGGCCCGCGGATCTGGTGCTCCTCGCTCAGGGCCGGATCGATCCTGTTCGCGGGGGCGTTCGCATGTCGGACCACGCTGGGTATTGGGTCGATCTCGCGCTTGGCGGCCGAGCGTGACCATGCCCTCCATGTTGACCGCGACCTATTGTTACGCCAGCTTTGCAGAGAGGGATGCCCTCAGAAGCGGGGGGCTGCTGGCCGCTGCCCGTCGCGTTGAGCGAGTTGCTTGGGGGCGGACCCTATTCGCGATCCCGGTCCCCCATCAGCGCGCCGAGACCGAGCCTTTCGATGGGGGTCGCTGCTGGTCGGTGATGCAGAGTAGAGGGTTATGGTGGAGCCTTCCAACGGCGGGAGCAGACTTCCGACTCTCGGTTCCGGTAGAGTCCATTTGTGGCACGGTTGCTGTGGTTCGCCACTCGGTTCGCCAAGCGAACGACGAGATCAGAATTGCGGCTCCCGGGAGAATGTGCTCGCATGCAGGGCCATGCAGGACGCTCGCGACGGAGTCATCCTGTCGGTGCACGCCCGCCCGACGAAGCGGGAAGTGATGTATGCAAAGCTATACTGGTACCTTCGCATGCCGGTTGGCTTGTACTTCACGCTCGGGGGTTTCTTCGGACCGCCGGTCTTCTACTCAGTGTCATACTGGCTCCTCCCCGGTCCGAGCGCCAACGCGTTCCACCCGACCATGCTCATTCCCGCTGTCTTCGCCGTGGTCATGCTCTTGCTGGTGGCGCTTGGCGGGATGAACAGCGACGCAATGCGCACGTACCTTCGAGATGGCAGTCAATTCGCATTCACGCACGAACGAGTTGAGACGACCGGAGCGCTCGCGTCCGCAAGCATTGATTGGAGCCTCATCACCAAGGCAGTAGAAACCAGGGACATGTACTTCCTGCGGCAGGGCAACGCGTTGCACTTGTTGCCCAAGAGAGACTTCAGCACCGAGAACGACGTTGTGCGTTTCAGGGAATTGCTAAAAGAGAAGTTGGGACGGAAGGCCTCTGTGTCCTGCGGATGAGCCAAGGGAAACCAGCGCGATCGTAACAGGATCGAACAGCCGCTCCTTCGAGCTTGCCGAGCTCGGGTCGTCGACTACCTCGAACGAGCCGTTCCGAAGCTCCGGCGCATGTCGAGAAACGGCTGAGAGGGTATCGCGCGACCGGGTACATGGAGACCGAAGTGCCGGAGGCGTTCGAGCTTCTGTCCGAGCAGTGGCCTGGGGACTGGGAAGCCGGCGAACATACCGCTGTTCCCCACCGCCCTCCCTTGTTACGATGCCCCGTGTCCTCCGTGTTCCTGGAAATGCCGGTGAGCCGCTGGGTCGCCTCCAACGACCTCGCGTTCGCGATCCGTGACGGCTTCCCGGTAACCGAAGGCCACACCCTCGTCATCCCCAAGCGCCTCGTGGCTACCTGGTTCGACGCGACCCACGAAGAGCAACGCGCCATCCTCGACCTCGTCGAGGTCGTCAAGCGCCAGCTCGACGAGACGCTGCACCCCGACGGCTACAACGTGGGCTTCAACGACGGCGAGGCCGCCGGGCAAACCGTCATGCACCTGCACGTGCACGTCATTCCGCGCTTCCGCGGGGACATGGATGACCCTCGGGGTGGCGTTCGGCACGTGATTCCGTGGAAGGGGAACTACAAGCGCTCCGCCTCGACGCCCCTGACCACCGGAGGTGAGCGCGATCCGTTCCTCCATCGGCTGTTGCCGTTGTTCGCCTCGGCCACCGAGGTCTGGGTGGTGGCCGCCTTCGTGCAAGACAGCGGGCTCGACGTCCTACGCGAGTCCGTGTTCTCGGTGCTCGAGCGAGGCGGACGTGTGCGTCTCGTTACCGGCGACTACCTCAACATCACGCAGGCCGAGGCGCTCAAGCGGATGCTCGATTGGCAGGGCGGGAATTCCGATCCCGATCAGCCTGGGCGCTTCGAAGCACGGATCGTGGAGACCCGGGGCCTGCCCGGCCGCACGCGCTCGTTCCACCCCAAGTCCTGGCGGTTCGAGGGGCCGCAGAGCGCGGTGGCGTTCGTGGGCTCGAGCAACGTGTCCTACGCTGCTCTGAGGACGGGCGTGGAGTGGAACCTGCGCATCGACCGGGCTCAGGACCCGGATGGGTATCGGGACCTCGTCGACGCGTTCGAGACTACGTGGCAGTTCGCGATCCCACTTACGCTCGAATGGGTCCGGGAGTATTCGGAGCGGGTGCGCACGGAGATGCGCCCTCTTCCTCCCGGTGACCAGGAAGAGGAGCCGATGGCGGCCTCGCCGGCTCCCCACGCACTCCAGCAGCAGGCCCTCGAGGCGCTGGCAGCGTCGCGTGAGGAGGGGCGAACCCGCGCCCTGGTCGTGATGGCGACAGGCCTCGGAAAGACGCTGCTGGCCGCCCTGGATGCGGACAGCGTACGATCCCAGCGCCCCGACGGCCGCGTGCGAATCCTGTTCGTGGCGCACCGGCGCGAGCTGCTCGTGCAAGCCGCAGAGACGTTTCGCCGGGTGTTGCGGCCGCCGATGCCCGACTTCGACGTAGGGTGGTTCGTGGACGAGCGCTCCGAGCTCGACGGTGACCTGGTCGTGGCCTCGGTCGCGAAGCTATCGCGACCCGAGCACCTCGCGGAGCTGCGGAAGCTGACGTTCGATTACGTGGTTGTCGACGAGGTCCACCACGCCCACGCGCAGACGTACCGTCGGCTATTGGCAAACGTAAACGCGAGCTTCCTGCTCGGTCTGACGGCCACCCCGGACAGGGCGGACGAAGGGGATGTGCTCGGTCTGTTCGACGACAACCTGCCATTCCGCGCGGACCTCGGGGTGGGCATCGAGGCGGGCAGGCTCGTGCCGTTTTCGTACTTCGGGCTCAAGGACGTCGTGGACTATGCGAATATCCCGTGGCGTAATCGCAAGTTCGACCCCGAGGTCCTCGCTGCCGCGGTGCAGACCCAGCAGCGCATGGATAGGCTCTGGGAGGCGTGGGGTGAGCACGGTGGCACCCGGACGCTGGTGTTCTGCTGTAGCGTCAAGCATGCGGAGTTCGTGCGGGATTGGCTCGCAGCGAAGGGGCTCCGCGTGGCTGCGGTGTTCGGCGCCACGGGATCCGCGGATCGAGAACAAGCCTTGCGTGACTTGAACGCGGGCGCGCTCGACTCGGTGTGCGCCGTGGACCTGTTCAACGAGGGTGTGGACGTCCCTCGCGTCGACCGGGTGGTCATGCTGCGACCGACCGAGTCTCCCGTGGTGTTCCTGCAGCAGCTTGGCCGCGGGCTTCGTGTCGCGGAGGGGAAGGACTCGCTCACCGTCATCGACTTCGTGGGCAATCACCGCATGTTTCTCGAGCGCCTCCGACTGCTGCTCTCGTTCGGGAACGGCACGACGAGCTTGGCTCAGTTCGTTCGGGAGAAGCAGGAGGCGGAGCTGCCCTCGGGCTGCTCGGTGAAGGTGGAGCTTGCGGCGATCGCGTTGCTCGAGAAGCTGTTGCCGGTCGGAGCGAGCGAGGTCGAACGGGTCTATCGCCAGTTGAAAGCTTCGCGCGACGAGCGTCCCACGATCGGCGAGCTCTATCGTATGGGGTACTCCCCCAGCACGCTTCGCAACGCGCACGGCAGCTGGCTCGAGTTCGTCGACAAGGAGGGAGACCTCAACGAATCCGAGGGGGCCGCGCTGGCCCCCGCGCTGGCCTGGTTCCAGCACCTCGAGACCACGCCGATGACCAAGTCCTTCAAGATGGTCGTGCTGCAGGTCATGATCGAGGAAGACGCACTTGGGATAGGGATGGAGCTGAGCGAGCTGGCGTCGCGTAGTCGCGCGTTGCTCCTCAGGTCGCCTGAGCTCCGCAGAGACGTCGAAGGCGTCAAGGAGATCGGCGACATCTCGACGGTCGACTCCGAGACGTTCGCGTCGTACTGGCGAAAGAACCCGGTGGCTGCTTGGTGCGGAGGGGCGGGGAAAGGGCACAAGTGGTTCTGGGTCGAGGGAGCTCGGCTCGTCCCTCGTCTCCCCATCGCGACGGGGTATCAAGAGGCCTTCGGGGAGTTGACGCGCGAGCTCGTGGACTACCGCCTTGCGCAGTACCGCCGCCGAGGAGAGTCCGATGTTGCAGGGCACTCTTTCACCTGCAAGGTTCTCTGGAACAAGCGCGACCCGATCCTGAAGCTGCCCTCTCGGACATCTCGACCCGACCTTCCAGAGAAGGACCTCGACGTCCGCCTGCCCGACGGAAGCCTGTGGACCTTCCGGTTGATGAAGGAGTTCTGCAACGTCGCCCGGCCCGTGGGGGCGCCGCGCAACCAGTTGCCTGACCTCATGCGAAAGTGGTTCGGTCTGGCGGCAGGGCGACCTGGCACGGCGTTTCGCGTCCGCTTCTTCCGATCGCCCGACGGGTGGTGCGTCGAGCCCGAAGGGCAGGTTGTGGAGCTGTTTCCGACGCTGGGGGTCACCGCCTATCCGTCGTTGCGCGCAGCCGCGGGCGCGGTGCTCGAGGGCGTGGTGGCCGCTCCCGAGCCGGAGTTGGTCTCGCTGCCTATCCGCACGAAGGGAGAAGATGTCTTCGCGGTCCGGGCTACGGGTGATTCGATGGACGGCGGCAAGACGCCAATTCACGACGGCGACTGGCTCGTGTTCAAGCACGCCCGCGGCGCCGGGCTCGGTTCGATCGAAGGCCGCGTAGCGTTGTTGCAGACGGACGTCGGCGGCGACCATGGGTTTCAGATCAAGCGCGTGGTTCGCGACGGAGCGCGCGTGGTCCTTCGATCGGACAATCCCGATCGCGACGACTTCGACGCGACGGCCGCGACGGTCCCGATTGCGACGCTCGTCGAGCAACATCGGCCGGAGGAGCTCGCTCCCCCGGTCGGTACGATGCTGGATGCCGATGGGCTGCGGGTCGCCTTCGGAATCGAGGAGGCTCCTGTTACCGGTAGGGTCGCGGGGCACCTGTTCATCGTTGTCGGGGACGGCGCGGAGCTCGTGGAGCCCGATCGGGTGAAGCGTGCCGTACCGGACCTTCGTCCCGGCGAAACGGCTTTCGTGATCGCACCGGGTGCGGATGCGTCGTGGCGCTACTGTGGAGTCGGGCGGGTCACAGAAGGGGGGCTGTGGGGGATTCCAGAGGTCGACTTCGACACCTGGCGGGCTCTCAGTTCTTCCCGCGAGGCTTCACGCCGGTTGCCTCCCGGGGCTGACGAAAGGGCTCGCGCTCTCGTAGACGCGCTGCTTTCTTCGGTCGGGGAGGGTGGATGGATCGAGGCGAACGGGAAGCGGTGCAGGGTTGTGGGTCGATCGGCTCGTGGTGGGCTTCGGATCGACGGTGGTCCGGACGGCTTCGGTGAGCGGACGGTGTCCTTGCTGGACATTGCTTGGGTGCTGGTGGCCCAGGATGATGTTCGGGAGAAGGGTGGCGTGCTCGACGAGGCCCGGGTGAATCGGATGCGGTATCTGGAGGGGACTCCGAAGGGGTCGACTCGGTGGATTGATTCGGGCTGGGCCTTGGTTGTAGTGGTGGCAGCGCTCGGAGCGTATGCGCCCGAGCGGACGAAATAGGCCAACGGAACCGACGAAATGGTCAAGCACGAACGAGGCCTGTACGAGACGCTGATCACGGAGGTGCTGGACGCCCGGCTGCGCGGGCTCAAGGGTGACTTGGTTGTGCACCGACGAGGTCTTCGATCCGCAGAGGCGGCTGACCGGGTCGCGTTGCATCTCGCTCGCGTGGTTCGGCGCGCGATAGCGTCGGTCGACGAAGACCAGCGGGTAGCGGTCAGCATCGCGCTTGCGAGGAGTCTAATTGCGGAAACGGACGCGGTAGTAGGGAACTCCGGCTTGATCGGAGACCAGCTGCTGGAAGCGGGCGAAGTCCTGCACGCGGTGTCCAAGAGGCTTCCCGACGGGCGGCCGGAGTCGATTCCCGCACCGCTCGTTCCCTTGCTCGACACGACGTTGCTCACCAACGCTCCGGGGGAGCCCAGGGTGGGTAAGCAGATCGAGACGGAGATTCACTCCGCGGATAGGATAGACGTCGTCATGGCGTTCGTCCGCCGAAGCGGAATCGCGCCGATGTGCAACGCCCTCCGCGCGCATTGCGCCGCTGGCCGCGAGCTTCGAATTCTCACAACGACATACACGGGCTCGACGGAGGCTCGCGCACTGGACGTGCTTCGGGAGATCGGAGCGGATGTCCGCGTGTCATACGACACCAGTTCAACCCGGTTGCATGCCAAGGCGTGGATGTTCTACCGCCGCTCCGGGTACTCCACCGCCTACGTAGGATCATCGAATCTGACGCATTACGCGCAGGTAAGCGGCCTCGAGTGGAATGTGCGCGTCTCGCAAGCGCGGAACCCCTCCGTGATCGAAAAGATCGATGCGGTGTTCGAGACCTATTGGAACGGTGGCGACTTCGTTCCCTACGATCCGGAGGAGTTTCGAACGCGAACGGACGGCCGATCCGAATCCCGACCAACCGTCTTTCTCAGCCCTATAGAGCTTCGGCCCGAGCCGTTCCAGGAGCGCCTTCTCGAGCAGATTGCGCTGGCTCGGCAGCGCGGGCGTCACCGCAATCTCCTCGTGTCCGCAACAGGCACCGGCAAGACAGTGATGGCGGCAGTCGACTATGCCCGCCTTCGTGAGGAATTGCCCCGGGCACGGGTGCTGTTCGTGGCGCACAGGGAGGAGATCTTGGCGCAAAGCATCGCGACGTTTCGCCACGGCTTACGCGACCACGCGTTCGGCGAGCTGTGGGTCGGTGGCGCCAGACCGAGGAAGTTCGAGCACGTGTTCGCATCGATACAGAGCATCCAGGCAGCCGGCCTCTCCGGCTTGGACCCCGCCCATTTCGACGTCGTCATCATCGACGAATTTCACCACGCGGCAGCTCGGTCGTACCGGACGTTGCTCGATCACCTCAAACCGATCGAGCTCTTGGGATTGACCGCCACACCGGAGCGGAGTGACGGCCTTCCCGTTCTCGAGTGGTTTGACAATCGCATCGCCGCGGAGCTGCGCCTCTGGGATGCGATCGACCAGCACCGGCTCGCTCCGTTCGAGTACTACGGCGTTCATGACGGTTTGGATCTCCGCACGGTACCGTGGAAACGGGGGCGGGGCTACGACATCGACGCGCTGTCCAACTTGCTGACCGCAGACGATGCCTGGGCCAACCTCGTCTTGCGCCAGATCGCCCAGCGTGTCGATGATCCCTCAAGAATGCGTGCCTTGGGCTTCTGTGTCAGCGTCCACCACGCGCGCGTCATGGCGCGGGTCTTCAACAAGGCAGGGATCTCCGCGACGGCTGTGTGGGCGGACACACCGGAAGACGAACGTCGCGCGGCGCTGGCTGACCTCGCAAATCGACGCGTGAACGCGGTTTTCTCTGTCGATCTCTTCAACGAAGGAGTGGATGTCCCGGTCGTCGATACGCTCCTTTTGTTGCGCCCGACAGACAGTGCGACTCTTTTCTTGCAGCAACTCGGCCGGGGGTTGCGTCGCAGCCCTGGGAAGACGGTCTGTACGGTTCTCGATTTTGTCGGCCTGCATCGAGCGGAATTCCGATTCGATCGCCGCTTTCGCGCGCTCCTCGGCGGTACGCGCAGAGATGTGGCTCAGCAGGTCGAGGGGGGCTTCCCGTTCTTGCCAGCTGGCTGCCACATGGAGCTCGATCCGGTTGCGTCTGAGATCGTGCTGAAGAACATCCGCGCTGCCGTCCCGTCCCGTTGGGCAGCAAAGGTCGATGAACTGAGGCTTATGTCGCAGTCTCAGGCTACGATCCGGCTCGCAGACTACTTGGAGGCGACCGTGTTGGAGCTTGACGACGTCTACGCCGGCAACAAGACCTGGTCCGACATGCGTGCGGATGCGGGCCTCACCGTCCTTGGCGCGGGGCCGTCAGAGAACGTGCTGCGGCGAGCCTGCGGGCGGCTCTTGCACGTCGACGACCTGCCGAGGATTGACGCCTACAAGCGACTTCTCCAGCTGGGGCATCCGCCTGACCTATCGACTCTGACCGTTCGAGACAGACGATTGCTCCGGATGCTCGTCGCTTCCATCGTCGACAAAGCAGTATTGAAGACAACCACCCTCGAGGAAGCGTGCAGGCTCCTCTGGGAGCACCCCCAGGTGCGAGCGGAGTTGATAGAGTTGTTCGAGGTACGCGCCGGTCAGATCGAACACATGACCAGGCCGATTGTGTCGCGGCCAGACGTGCCGCTCGAGGTTCACGCTCGCTATTCGCGTATCGAGATCCTTGCCGCCTTCGGCGTCGGAGACGGAGGAAAGGTCGCGCCTTGGCAGACTGGGGTCTACTGGGCGAAGGACGCGCGAGCAGACCTCCTCGCCTTCACGCTGGACAAGACAAGTGGCGAGTTCTCGCCGACCACGCGATATCGTGACTACGCGATAAGCCGCGAACTCATCCATTGGGAGAGCCAGTCCACGACGAGGGCGGATAGCGAGGTGGGTCTCCGGTACCAACGGCATCAGGAGCTTCGCACGTCCATCATGCTTTTCGCTCGGCTCCGGGCGGACGACCGGGCCTTCACGTTCCTCGGACCCGCGAGGTATTTGAAGCACGAGTCCGAGCTGCCGATGGCGGTCACTTGGCGGCTACAACACCGGCTGCCCGGGGACCTGTTCGCGTCCTTCGCGGCGGCGGTGGCGTAGCCGTGGGCCGGTCGCCACGACGATTCTAGCGGAGTCGGTCCTGCAGGTCACGCTGCGCGTCGTCCGCGACCTGAGTAGCGATAAACTCGTTCAGTCGCTCAGGGCCCGTGTCCAGGCGAGATGGCTCCACGACTTGAGTCCACTGCTCGAAGTCGCCCATGGCATCGTCGGGGGCCACGATCAGGCCAATCCCGTGGCGGGCGGCCTCGTCCTGAATGTTTTCGAGCCGCTCGTCCTGAAGCCTCTCGCGCGGTACTCCGCAGACTACGGTCGCTCGCGTCGCGAAACGACCGTGGGCGAGGGCTTCGTACACGGCAGTCACATCGAGTCCCTGGAACCTCTTCACCTCGAATGTCCACACTTCCAAGTGCTGCCCCGGAACGTAACGATACCGTTGCAGCGAGAGCACGGCGAAGTCGGGTCTGGTCCACCGGCCTCCGGTGTCTCTCCGGCCCTGCAACGCCGTCTCTTCGACGTGATACCACTCGAAGTGCTTCTCCTTGGCCCACGCCCCGCGGAGGACGGCCGCCACATCACCGTACAAGTCTGTCTCCCTGAGCGTACCGAGTGATGCGCGATCTGCCTTCTGCGACGCGTTGTTGGCCCGAGGATCAAGACGAGGCGTCGATTCCGGCGCGGGCGCAGTGACGAGACGACGAACGCTTCCTCCTCGCCCTCGTGCGGTGACGAGCTTGCCCTCATCGATCAGCCGGGACCGGACTTCCCAGTACTTCCCCTCATCCCACGCGAGCCTGCGCATCAGGCTGGTATTTCCGACCGGCGTCCCGTCGTCCGGCACCAACGCGATCAGCCGCTGCTCGTCGGCAACGGCTTCGGCGCGGCGGACGCTGCCCCCCGCCCCTGGTCCCTTCACGATCAGTCTCTTGTGGAGGAGACCATCTCTCACGGTGTTGTAGCGGGAGTCGTCCCAACCCAGGGCCCGTTGAAGCGTGACGTTCCCGATCAGGGAACCATCGATGGGAACGGCGTCGACAAAATCCTGATCATCCGATCCACTTCCGTTTCGCATGCGAACTTCCCTACGCTCGTTGAGCCGTCGTACGGGTGGGGCGAGTCAGCAATGATACACCGCGCGCGGGGCTGATGGCTATCGACACCGTGAGGAGTACCTCCCCGCCACCCGCGCCACCTCCGCCGCCACCTCCCCCCGCAACCCCTCCGGCTCCAACACCTCCACCTGGTCCCCCCACCCCAAGATCCACGTCTTCAGCTCCGTGGTCCCCGCCACCTCCATCGTCATCTCCACGCCGCGATCCGTCTTCACAAACGCCTGCGTCGGGTGCCACTGACGACGCCTCAGGAACCGCCCCGCCTTCGTCGCGAACAAGAGGCGCACCCGCGTGCGCTCCCCGCCGATCATCCCGAACGCGCCCTCCACCAGCTGCGACGGGTGGTACTCCTTCGGGTACGCGAACCGGTCGTTCTTGAGGCGATCGATCTCGCGGAACCCGTCGAGCGAGAACGTGCGCACCTTGCCGTGGTGGTGACTGAAGCCCGCCAGGTACAGACCTTTCTTGTAGACGACGAGCGTGTAGGGCTCGAGCACGAACGGCTTCTTGTACTCGGCGACGGAGCCGTGGGTGACGCGCAGCCGCTCCTCGCGCAGCAGCGCGGTGACGATGTCGTCCACGTGTTCGAGACGATCCGCGTAGAGGTGCGGCGCCTCGTTGACGTCGAAGATCTTGCGCTCGAGGTTTCGCGTGTCGTAGTCGCGCTTGCGCAGGGTGAGCTCGAGCTTCTTGAAGACGTCGTCGAGGTCCTCCTTGAAGCCGGTGCCCGCGAGGAAGTCGAACACGCGGCGCGACAGGAAGAGCGACACCATCTGCGTGGTGCTCAGCGTGATCGTCTCGCGACGCGCGGCCGGGTGCAGGCGCCAGACCTTGCGCTTGCCGTCGAGGGACTCCTCGAGCGGCTCGCCCGCGTTCGACAGCGCGTGCACGTAGCGCAGGGCCGTGCGCACGCTCACGCCGAAGCGTTCGGCGATCTCGTAGACGGTGAGCCCGCCGGTCGACGCGAGCGCGGTCTTGAGCTCGTGCAGGCGGGAGGCCAGGGCGTAGCGGGAGTCGGAACTCATCGTTTCCCGATGGATACCACACCTATGACCCAGTCTGTCATAGGTCCGATCCATAGTGTCTTCAGGCGAACAACCCGAAGGAGACCCACCATGGAATCGAACAACCCCGCACTCAAGGCCACCCTCACCGAGATCGAGAAGCAGTACGGCAAGGGCGCCATCATGCGCTTGGGGGAAGGCGCCGCGACCCCCGAGGTACAGGTCATCTCCACCGGATCGCTGGGTGTCGACCTGGCGCTCGGCGTGGGCGGGCTTCCCCGCGGACGCATCGTCGAGGTGTACGGCCCGGAGTCGTCGGGCAAGACCACACTCGCGCTGCACGTGCTGGCGCAGGCGCAGAAGCATGGCGGCATCTGTGCGTTCATCGACGCTGAGCACGCCCTCGACGTGGGCTACGCCAAGCGCCTCGGCGTGTTGACCGACGACCTGCTGATCGCTCAGCCCGACTACGGCGAGCAAGCCCTCGAAATCACCGACAAGCTGGTGCGGTCCGGTGCGGTCGACGTGATCATCATCGACTCGGTCGCCGCGCTGGTGCCCAAGGCCGAGCTCGAGGGCGACATGGGCGACTCGCACGTGGGCCTGCACGCGCGGCTGATGAGCCAGGCGCTGCGCAAGCTCACGGGCAACGTCGCCCGCAGCAACACGCTGGTCATCTTCATCAACCAGCTGCGCATGAAGATCGGCGTGATGTTCGGCAGCCCCGAGACCACGACGGGCGGCAATGCGCTGAAGTTCTACGCGAGCGTGCGGCTGGACATCCGTCGCATCGGGCAGATCAAGGAGAGCGACAAGGTCGTGGGCGGCCGCACCCGCGTGAAGGTCGTGAAGAACAAGATGGCATCGCCGTTCCGCGAGGCGGAGTTCGACGTCGGCTACGGCACGGGCATCTCGCGCCTGGGCGAGGTAGTGGACTTGGGCGTGGAGGCAGGGCTCGTGGAGAAGAGCGGCAGCTGGTACTCGTACAAGGAGCTGCGGATCGGGCAGGGTCGCGACGCCGCGATGCGGTTCCTGGCGGACCATGCCGACGTCGAGCAGGAGATCTCGAAGGGGATTCTGGAGAAGGCTGGAGTCCGGAGTTCAGAGTCCGGAGCCCCGGACCGGAATATGAAGGGCGCGGCGAACGGACCGGAGCCTGCGGTCTCGGAGTCGAACGCGGGTCGCGCGTCAGCGAAGGCGGGACCGAAAGGCGCGGTTCGGGCCGCAGCATGAACGCGGCTTGGAGGTCGTGATGTCGTTCGACCATGCGAGATTATCGAAAACTGAAGGCTTTCCATCACGCCGATCAGCTGGCGCTCTCGGCGGCGCCGACGTCGTTCGCAAGGTCGTGAACCATCGAGGCGTGTTCGAGCGCCTGTGGGCGCGCGTGACCCAGGGAAAGCCAGGGCTCAAGAAGGCGATGCCCTACCCAGCGGTCCCGGCGTCGGCAGTGCTCGTCGCAGCGGAGCCCCCTGCGGACGAGTCCGTGCTGGTGGTCGACCTCAAGGCGAACCGCGTGACGTCACGCGGGCACGAGATCCCGACCCGGCCAAACAACCTGCAGCGGCAACCGCTGCTCGCGCTGGCCGTGCTGGCGTCGCGGGCAGGGGAGGTGGTGACGGCGGAGCTGGCGGAGGGGATGCACAGGTTGGGCGGGTTACGGAAGCGTCCGGTGGCTCCGGAAGCGAAGGACCTGCGGTACAAGATCTCGCGGCCGTTCAAGAGGGCGCTGGGGGGAGTGGTTCCTCTTGCCGAGTTGGATGCGATTGTCGAGACAGTCAAAGGAGTTGGCGTTACGCTGCGTACGCGGGCCATGGCGATCGCTGGATACGCGACCACAGGAGAGCGTGCATGAGAGCTGAGTTGATGCGATCCATTCGCGAACAGGGGATGATGGGAGACGACGCCCCCGGAAGTGAACCAGCGCCCGTCGTCTCAGCTTCATCTTCTGGGTCGAAGGCCATCTCGAGCCCGTCGTCGTCCGGGTTCCACTCCCGGCCGTCGATCATGGCCCAGAGGATCTCGAGTTCGAGTTGCGTGAAGCCCCCGAACTGCTCGTAGTCGAATCGATCCGCGGGCGGTTTGCCATCGAGGACCAGCTCGGCGTAACTGTCTGCGTCATCCGGAGCCGCGACGAAGATGTCGGCGAGAATGCCCATGTAGACCTCGGTGACGGCGATAGCCGTACTCGCGAGCGCCCGCAAGCGCCACCGCCGGGACAGGCCCAACTCCGGGAGATCATGGCGCGCGGTACCTGCGCGAGGTCTACCGGCAGACCAACAAGCTCAACGCTGGAGATTCGCAGCTCTACACCACCCTAGACGCCTTTCCGCATGTCATCGAAGTGGCCTACAGCTACGTGGACAGCAACGGTTGGCCGGAGCAGACGACGTACCAGGAGGAGGGGAGATGATCAGGACGGGGTTGACGCGGAAGATGTGAGCGTCGCCCGAATGTATGGGTCTGCGGGTTCAACCCATCGCCTTTGCCACGTCCTGGCTCGGGGGGACTCCAAACTTGCGCGCGTACTCGCGGCTGAACTGGCTCGGGCTCTCGTAGCCGACGTCGTAGGCAGCGGTGGTGACCGAAACGCCGCGCGTCTTCAGCTGTTGCCGCGCCTCGAGCAGCCGCAGCTCCTTCTGGTACTGCAGCGGCGTCGTGGACGTTACCGTCTTGAAGTGCTTGTGGAACGTGGACGCGCTCATGCCGACTCGCCGTGCGAGCTCCGGAATCGCGATCGGCGAACGCAGGTCGCCGCGGATGTGGCCGATGGCGCGGGCGATCGCGCTCGCGTTGCTGTCGTGCCGAAGGAGACGGCGGAGCATTCCGCCGAACGGAGCTGTCAGCAGACGGTAGTGGATCTCCTTCGAGATCAGCGGACCGAGCACCTTCGCGTTCGCAGGCGAGTCGGTGAGCGCCAGGTATCGGCCCAGAGCATCCAGGAGTCCGAGATCCGCTCGATGCGTCGCCGCCGCGCGAGCGCCCTCGCTGTCGAGCACGGACCCCGCGACTTCGTCGTAGAGCTTCCTGACGGTGGCGACGTCGACCTTGAAGACCAGCGCCAGGTAGGGAGTCTTCGTGACGCGCGAGCACACGGGCAGGTCGTGGGTCACGAGGAGGCACTCCCCCGGGCCGAACGACAAGGTCTCTCCTCCGATCGAGACCTGTTTCCTTCCCTGGAGGATCAGGCATAGGACAGGATCGTACAAGGAGGCCTCGATCGAGCTCGGGGAGCTGCGCCGGAGGACCAGGAGACCGTCCATCGCCTGCACGACCTGCTGATCGCCATTTTCGGCCCCTGGAACGCGGCGGGACGCTTGTTCGACGAGGGCTTCCAGGTGCATGCTTGAACCTCCGATCACCATCCTAGCCACGTCCGGGTCGGACGGGGAACATTCTCCGGCCATGCAGAGGATCGGGCAAGTACGACGGAGGAACTGGCAGGCATTGCGGCGCGGCGGTGGGTAGGGTCCTATGGACGACAGGAGAACCTCCCATGACGAATACCCAAAGAACGCTTGGCAACAGCACCCTCCAGGTCGGCCGCATCGGCCTTGGCTGTATGGGCATGTCGGAGTTCTACGGCGGAACGCGCGACGAAGCCGCCCACATCAAGACCTTGCACGCAGCCATCGACCTCGGCATCAACCACTTCGACACCGCCGACATGTACGGCGTGGGACACAACGAGGAGCTGGTCTCCAAGGCCTTCTCGGACCGCTGGGACAAGGTGACCGTGGCGACGAAGTTCGGGGTCCGGCGCGGCGCCAACGGGGAGTGGATGGGTATCAGCGGCCGGCCGGAGTATGTGAAGGAAGCCTGCGAGAAGAGCCTGAAGCGCCTCGGGCTCGAGACCATCGACCTCTACTATCAGCACCGCCCGGACCCGAACGTGCCGGTGGAGGAGAGCGTCGGCGCCATGAAGAAGCTGGTCGAGGAAGGGAAGGTGCGCTTCATCGGCCTGAGCGAGTTTTCCGCCGAACAGATCCGTGCTGCCCATGCCGTCCATCCGATCGCGGCGCTTCAGACCGAGTACTCGCTCTGGACCCGAAACGTCGAGGAGGAGGGGATCCTGGAGGCCTGTCGAGACCTGGGCATCGCCTTCGTCGCCTATTCGCCGCTGGGCCGGGGCTTCCTCACCGGGGCGATTCAGAGCCGGGAGGCGCTCGACGCGAGCGACTTTCGACGCAACAACCCGCGCTTCAGCGAGGAAGCGTTGGCGAAGAACGCGCGCTTTTTGGAGTTGATTCGGGACATCGCCGCTCGAAAGGGGGCCACGGAAGCGCAGGTGGCGCTCGCCTGGGTGCTGGCCCAGGGCGAAGACGTCTTCATGATCCCTGGCACGCGCCGGATCGAACGATTGAAGGAGAACCTGGGCGCCTGGAAGGTGCAGTTCACGGCCGAGGAGTTAGCGGACATTCGAAGCCGCTTGCCCCAAGAGACCGCTGGCTCCCGCTACTGACGGCAACGGCCGTCGCCGCAGCGATCACCTCCCTCGTCTTCAGAACGGAAGCGCCACTGTGGGGTGTTCACATCGAAGCCATGTTCACGTTCCGCGAGCATCGCCACCACCTGAACCATGAAGCGTCCAGCCGTAGATCGCACCATCCAGGACAGGCACCTTGCTTAGGTTGCGAACGCCGCTGCGCCCGTGACGGATCGCTTAAGCAGGAGCCGGCCCCCGCACGGGTTTCTCCCGCGCCGCCCCGCACCCTCCGGAGTATGATCCGGAGCCAACGAGCCCAGACGGACTCATGACCCGTTGGAGAAAGGAGCGACCAATGGACCGTCGTAACCTGTTGACCGGGGGGCTCTGCCTGCTCGGCGGGGGCTGCGGCGCCACCGCGCGCGGCCGGACTGGGAACGTTGGGGAGAGGCGTGCACCCGCGACAGTGCCTGCGAACCCCACCGTCAGGAACCGGACCTTCGACATGGCGCTGGCGCCGTTCTACAAGCGCACGCTGCACGGCACCCTGCGCTGGCTCGAAGGGATGCTTCTCCGGCTGGGCCGGGACGCGACCCTCGCCCTGTGGCACGAGGCGTTCCGGACTCCGGACGACGGCCTGTTGGCGGCGATCCTGGCGAAGCCTTGGAAGCCTTACGAGGACCGCGACGAGGAGACGAAGCTTCTCGACGAGAGGATCGAGTCCTGCTTCCGTGCGCCGGTGGAGGGGGTGTCGAGGACGCAGGCGCACGACCTCGCGTTGATGGCCCCCACGATTCGCCTGCCGGTCGAGAAGCTCCCGTCGCTGTACGTCAGGAGGCGCGTCACGGCGTACGATGCCCTGCACCTTCGCTTCGACGCCGAGGCCCGGGTCGCCGAGACCATGAACAGCCGGCTCGGCAAGGAAGGCGAGCTCGTGGCCTACGACATCTGCCGCGCTGGTCGAGTGGATGGCGCGTCGACCCGCGCGGGAAAGGTCACGGCCGCGGACGTGCTGAAGGAATGGGCCGACGTGGCCCCGACAGAGGAGAGCCTCTTCAGCGCGGGCCTGAACGCCGCGCTGATCAAGCAGTCGCCGACCGAGGTGGTCGTCCACATCACCGAGTGCGAGTGGGCTCGCTACTTCAGGGAGAGACACCCCACGGTGGGCTACGTGTTGGCGTGCAGCACCGACGACGCCGACCTCAGGGCGACGACCGACAAGCTCTGGCTTCAACGGACGTCCACCCTCATGGAAGGCGGCAGGGTCTGCGACTTTCGGGTGTACGAGGGATAGCGTCTGCGCTGACTTACTGTCCATCGCGGACCCGAGGACCATCCAGGGCGCGCGCACCATCCAGGAGAGGCACCTTGCTTAGGTTGCGAACGCCCCTGCGCCCGGGATGGAGATCGAACCCTACTCGATGGGCATGGCCGCGATTTCGTTGGCCGACTTCTGGAGCCTGCGCGTCACCGTCTCGAAGAGCTGGGGTGGAAAGCCCTCCGGCAGCCGGGCCGCCACGCTTTCGATCACCGAGGGCGTCCTGGAGATCACGTCGGCGATGAGGGTCTCCATGTTGGCTCCGAGCCCGCATCGCGCGGCGGTCTGGTTGAAGTGGCGGCGCTGGACCTCGAAGATTCGGTAGTGCTTGTTCGCTCCTCGCAACGCCATCGCGAGCTGGATCTTCTTCGGGTGCAGTTGACTCCCGCCCAAGCCGGTCACGGGCCAGGCAGACAGTACGCCGTAGAGCGGCGTCAGACGATACCTGCCTTGGGGTAGCAGACGGATGCTGAAGTTCTTCGCGTGACCGTCGGTTGCAGCCAGCATCCAGAACAGAAGCTGCGCCCGCAGGAGGGTCGAAAGATCTTCGTCCCGCGCCACCGAAGCCTGGAGCACGCGGGCGATCTCGACGAGCCCGGGGCCGCCGTCCGCCTCGTACTTCCGCGAGCTCGGCGCGCCCGTCGCCTGGCAGAAGTCCTCTTGGGGTAGCCGCAACCAGTAGCCCCCGGAGGAATGCAGCTGACGGTCGAAGCGCGTGACGACCAGTGCCTTCGTGGCCCCGAACCGCTGCAACTCGCACGAAGCGACGCTGAGTCCGTATCCGGCGAGGAGCTGCGCGCAGAGCCACTCGTTCTCGAGGGATTTTTGCATGTCCATTTGCCGACCTCCCACGAGGCCGAGGGGAAGCTTGAAAATGTGGGTCGTCGGCGTGGCATTGCGCGGCCGGCACCAACGCCCTTCATGCCACGTCAAGGCGGACTTCTCTTGTGCTCCCGCTATCGAGATACGGAATTCGTCGCCATCCTCTCTGCGCTGCGCTGCGTACCGCGAGGTGGTCGACGCGATGAGATGCCTTTCGACCTCCGCCTCGTCGAGCGGATCGGCTTGGATCGTGAAGACGTTCTCGGGTGCTTTGCCTTCGGGCAAGAGCTGAATGGCTCCCACGCAGTCGCGGCCCACGGCTTCGAGCAGATCGAAGGCGCTCCCGCTGCGCGTGTGAAACCGATCCTGAACGCGTCGACGGATGGTCTCGCTGTCGGGCAAGAGGTTGTCGAAGTAGAAGCCGACCCGCTCGCCCTTGATGGGCTGTCCGTCGAGGTTGATGGGAAGCGAGAGGGATAGGGGGCGGGCCTCGGGCGACTCGACCCAGGTTGCGTCGTACCCAAACTCCATCGGGCCGCTCGTCGGGATGAGCCATCGGCCCACCCGGAGGCCGTTGGCCCAAACATCGAGTGCCCGGCTGTGAGAACGTCGGCCCATGGCTCACCACTCGCTCGAGGACGTTGGCGCGTCGGATTTCTCCTGCAACACCAACTCGAGACCGAGCATGCTGGCGACCATGATCAGGCGGTCCAGGGGCATGCTGGCCGGGTTGGCTTCGAGCGAGGACAGGCGACCCTGGCTGATGCCGAGCTTGGCGGCGACGTGCTGCTGGGAGATGCGTCGCGCCTTGCGCCGCCCGCGAAGGATCTCGCCGACTTGTTGGGGGGTGGTGATGACGAGTTGCCGCATGGGATGCCTATCTGCGGGACGAATAGATCCAACCTATCTCTCTGGCAGATAAACGCAAGACATTTGTTAAGCTGATAGTTTTGTTCTATTCGTCCGGAGACACACGAACGACGAGCGCTCAAGCCGCCAACGTCTTCAGGTCGCCCAGCGTCCCAGGCACATCGCGAAGCAGCCGTAGGAGGACGTCCATGGCGCCTGTTCGCACGTTGCGCCCGGCCTCCCAGCGCGAAACGGTGTTGAGCCCGAGGTGCAGCAGCTTCGCCGACTCCGCCTGGGTGAGCCTGTGCTGCCAGCCCCCCTCGTCCCCCCAACCCCACCCCCACCCTCTGCCTCATCCACACGATGACCCCACCCCGGTCCACACTCCGACGCAAGCTCTCCAGGAATGCCACGGTCCATTTGCCGTCTATTTGCCGTGACGCAGCTGCTTATAGGGGAGTTGGCGGGAACGGGACGGGACGTACTGGGAGGAGGCTTTCGCGAGAATCTTCGAGGGAAATCGCCTGAGATGCACCAGCCATGGTCTGTGCATCCATTTTCGTCACATAACGAAAGTTGTCGTACAGAGAAAATGACTACTTGACCGGCGCGCACTTTCGTTCCATATGCACTTTCGGTGTCGAACAAAACAGCGCATCCACCGGAAGTTCGCCTCGGGCTGCCGCCGTCGGTTGCCCGGTGGCTCCCCTCGCGCCCCTGGCTCATGGTCGAGGTCAGCGAGACACCGTGGATGAAGCTCGGCGGCAGGCGAACGCCGCTGGAGTTGCACCCCGTTGCGCCCTCCATGACGGATGAGCAATTCGCCGAGCTCGCTCGCACGATCGCCTCGAGAGCCGCCCACAGCGTCGGCGTCGTTGTGTCCCCTCGCCTACGCGGCTCGGCCCGCGCCGTGCTCGAGCAAATCGGGGCAGCCTACGCCGATTCCCGCGGGCATCTGCACTTGCCGACCCCCCAATTTCTGATCCATCTGGAGATCGAGACGAAGTCCTCCACGGTGCGCGCGCGTGCGCCGGGAGTCGGCCCAAACGCCATCCGCCTGGTGCAAACGCTGCTGCTGGCGCAGGGACCCCTCGTGCTCTCCGCTCTCGCGGCCCAAGTCGAGCTGTCCCTCTCGCAGACGCATAGCGTGTTGACGCACCTCGAGGAGGCCGGGTTGCTGCGCGCCACCGGGACGGGACCCAATCGTCGGCGCACGGTGGCCGATCGAACAGCGCTACTCGACTGGCTCGTCTCCCAGCCCTCTGCCATGCGGCGCGAGTCCTATCTCGATGTGTCGCTCTACGCGCGAAGGCCCGGGGATCTCTGGCGCACCCTGACCCAGGTGCTCGAAGCGGCCAAGGTTGCGCACGCAGTCACGGGCGCGGCCGGCGCTGCGCTCTACGGTGCTGCTCCGACCGCAGTGCCGCTGTCGTGGGTTCGCGTCACGCCGGATGTTCCGCTCGACAGGGCCGCCAACATCCTCGGCGCCGAGCAGACGGACCGCGGGCCGAACGTACGCCTGCTTCGCGACACTGGCCGAGTCGGGTGCATGGGCGCCGAGCGTCGAGAAGACGTCTTGGTGGCGCCGCTGGCTCGCGTCTACCTCGACGCACTGCGGGAGAAACGCGGCGAAGCCATCGCCGAGCACTTTCGAGAGGTGATCCTTGGCTACTGAAGGCGGACACGCGAGCGAGTACGATCCGTTGCTCACGCCCAAGCTTCGTGCGGAGGCGGTCCGGGTGATCCGCGGCTTCAGCTTCGCTGGTGGGCATGTCGTGGTTGTCGGCGGCCTGGTTCCGTCGCTTCTCGTTCCGAATCCCGAGGCTGGAGTCGAACGCCACATCCGGACCCAGGACCTGGACTTGTGTCTCAGTGTCGCGCTCGTCGAGGGCAATGTGGGTAACTACGATCGCCTGGAGAAGAGCCTCAAGGACGCTGGATTCCAGATGGTGCGGGAGGGCGGGCAGTCCATCAGCTGGCGTTGGCGCGGCGGCGCAGACCTGCCGCTGACCGTTGAGTTCTTCTGCGCTGCGGGTCCAGGGCGAACTCCGGGTCGCCTGCACCGTCCAGGAGGAGTGGTCGGCGGCAAGCTGTCCGCGCTCGTGCTGTCGGCAGGGCGGCTCATCGACGCGGACACGTGAGAATCTCCGAGGAAAACCGCCAAGTGCCTGTTTCGCAATACCATCTTAGGACTCCCGCATAACGCTTCGATTCCCGGCGCCTCCACCGTTCTCCTAATCGGATTCCGGGTGATTCGCGATTGCCGTTCGTCGAGCTTGGACACGAGCTGGCGGGCGGCCCGATACGGAATTCGCACATGACCGTTGTGCGACCGCACAGACAATCGGTAGTGAGCACGTGCAGGACGGGGCGCTCGGGAGCCTTCTCCCCGCCCGCGGCGTTGGGGATACGAGGGAAACGGTGTCGGAACAGCTTGGATCGACGCCGGCGCGGGCCAGGTGAAATGCGATGTAGTTGCTGGTGTCTTCGAGGTGGAAGGGACGAAGGCCGTCCATGACCTCACGCGTCTTGCCGCCTTGGGGCGTCCCGATCACCCCGCGCACGGCCGAAGTCTTCGATACGAGTCGCTCGACCTTGCCGCTTGATCCACGCATGGCCGCCGCACCGACGAATCATGGCGCTCGCCTCGAACTGACCGGAGCCGCCTCCGGTTTCGTCCGCTGGCCCTCTAAGCTACACCTCGCCGGCCCGCCCACCCGCGTGACTACTGCCCAAAGACAAGCTGGTCTACAGCCCCGTCAGATTTCGAGCCCATCCGCCCGGGTCTGTTTGACGGCCTCCGACACGTCATTGCCCGCCACCTGCGCCCCTTGGACCTTGAGGTGCTTCATCGCCACTCCCATCGCCTGACCGTCGCTGGCCGCCGACTTGATCGCATCGGCCACGGGCGAAAGGGCTGCGACGATCTCCGCCACCGACAACCGCTTCGGGAGGAGCGCTGACAGGATCTCGATCTCCCTACGAACGGTCTCGCCTCGCTCGCCGCTCTCCCCCAGCGCAGCCAGGGTCTCCTGGTTGGACTTCACCAGCTTCCGAATCACACCGAACGCTTCGTCGTCCGTCAACTCGCGTTCGACCCGCGACTGCAGCGCCTGCACTTCGCTCTGCGCGAGTCGCAAGATGGTGGTCGCAACGGCATCCTTGGCCTTCATGGCCGTGAGTGCGTTCTTTCGGAGTACGTCAACGAGGTCCATGGTCACTTCCTTGGCGCGTACGCATAGCACACCGCGCCCCGCCCAGGCTTCACCGCTTTCGGGGATCGTGCGTCGACCGTTCCGGTGACTGCTGCGCACGCAGCCAGGACCTCGTCGACAACCACGTAGTCGAAAGATTGATTCTGGAGCCACACCAGTTTCCGCGCCCGCTCACTGCCGAACCCGCTCCCGCGGCACCCGAAGCTCCACCATCCCCTGCCCGCGCTGAATTCCGAGCACCACCTCCTGCCGCTCCGGTCCCCGCAGCCGATGCATCGCGTCCCGCTCGTCGTCCGGCACGACCCCGTCGATCCGCACGATCATGTCCCCGACCCGGATTCCGGCCCGGTCCGCCTCGCTCCCGCTCGATACTCCCGTGACGAGCGCCCCCGACCCGGACGCAGGCGCCGCCAGCGTCACCGCCACCCCAGCCACCACCGCGGGCCCCGCCTTGCCCCCTGCGGGCTCCAGACGGATCCTCACCCGCGTCGTGGTCCGCTCCTTGCGCACCGCGATCCGGTCCTCCTTGCCTCGGCCCACCCCCGGCGCATAGCCCTCCAGCGTCACGTCGCCCTCCGCAATCCCTCCCAGCCGGAACCTACCCTTCTCGTCGGTCGCCACCACCCCGGGCGGCAGCGGCCCCATGGGCAAGTACTCGGGCACCTCGTCCTTCGACACCTTCGCCCCCGCCACCGGGTTGCCCCGGTCGTCCACCACCTCGCCCTCCACAATCCCCGCCAGCTCCAGGTCCATCCGATCGAGTTGCACCGGTCGCTCCACGTCGCTCGGCTTGCTCACCTCGAACGTTCGTTCCGAAGACACGTAGTCCTCGTGGTCCACCCGCAACCGCAACGAACCCGGAGTGACGTCGTCCACGCGATACACCCCATCCTCCCCCGTAGTCAGCTCCCGGGTCCCCGTCGGCGTGTACACGGTGACCCGCGCCCCCGCCACGCGGTCTCGCCCCCCCCTTGCCGTCACCTGCCCCTGCGCTCGCAGTCCACTCTCGAGCTTCACCTTCACTTCCTCAGGGGAAGCGTCGAAGGTCTCCACGTGCGTCCCATATCCGTTTGCGGATACCTCGAGCCGAAGACGGATGCCAGCCGCCTCCTCCACCGTCGCGTCCCCTTTCTCGTTGCTGAATGCGGTGCGACGCAAGGAGACGTCTGCGGCCAGGGAGATGGCGCGCACGCGGGCCCCGTCGACGGGGTAGCCTCGGTCGTCGGTGACGCGGACCACGATGGGCGGGCGCTCGCGTGCGAGCAAGATCTCGATCTCCTTGCGCTCGTCCGCGGCGATGGGGAAGGTCTCCTGGTAGGAGACTTTGTCGGGCGCTTCGGGTCTTGATGCGGTGACGATGACCACGGAGGCCACGGCAGAGAAGGCGAAGGTACCGTCGGTGGCGGTCATCGAGGTACGTTCGGAGGAGCCTTCCTTGGCGGTTACGCGAACGATCGCGCCGTCAATGGGGAAGCGGCGGTCGTCGAGCACCACGCCTTCGAGGGTACCGCCGGAGTAGAGGACCACGCGGACGTGGGCGGTTCCTCCTGGTGCGAGGGTCACGGCCTCGGAGATGGCCTCGACGTGAGCGGGGTGTCGGACGATGGCGCTGATGCGTCCTGGGGGGATGGGGCCGACCGAGAAGCGTCCGTCGCCGTCGGTGACCCAGGGGACGGGTTCGCCTTGCTGTGGGGAGTCGTTGTCGCCGGCGATGGCGGGCAGGCGGGTGCCGAGGCCGAGCATGTCGGCGCGGGGGATGGGAGGGATGGGGCCGGGCATGACGCCGAGTTCGCCGGCCGGGATCAGGGTGGGGGGGCCGTGCAGGGCCCAGGCGAAGTGGGCGCGACGGAACGCCAGGGCGGCGGGGGTTTCGGCGATGGGCAAGCCGGACAGGTCGGTGCCGATGACCTCGATGGAGCAGCCTGGGACGGGGAACCCGTGGTTGTCCACGACCTCGCCGGTGAGTTTTCCGGCCTTGAGCAGGGCGATACGAACCTCGGTGTCGTCCGGGCCGACGGAGACGGCCCCGGGGCTGACGTACCCTTCGGCGCGGGCGGAGGCGCTGAGGGGGCCGGGGGGCAGTGGGCCGAGCACGACGGTGCCTTCGCTGCCGGTGCGGCCTTGCAGGGGGAAGGAGGACAAACCGCCTTCGACGAGCACGACGCTGGCGTTGGGTACGGGGGGGGCGTCTTCGGCGATGCCGCCGGTGACGGAGACGGAGATTTGGCGCCCGGGTCCGAGGATGAGCTTGACGGGGGTGCCCTTGCCGCGTTCGACGGTGACGCCGGTGGAGATGGGGGAGGCGAGGTCGCCGCGGGTGGCGCGCAGGTCGTAGGCGCCGGCGGGCAGGGCGCTGATTTTGCTCTGCCCGAAGGCGTTGCTCTGGGTCTGGCGGGCGGGCCAGATGGCGGGACCGGCCACGAAGACGGTGGAAAGTGGGGCGGGAGCGTCCTTCTGGTCGACCACGCTCACCTCGAGCCATCCGAGCTTGCGCAGCGAGACGCGGACGGCCTTGGGGCCGGGCATCACGTTGTTTCGGGACGACGTCTCGTATCCGTCGGCGGATACCTGCAAGGTGTAGGGAGGAGGGCAGAGCCGGCTCAAGGTGACGAGGCCGGCCTCGTCGGTCTTGTCCGTGAAGGGCAGGGGATCGGAGCAGGCCACGGTCGCCTCCGCGTTGGCGATGGGGGCATCGTCGTCCGCGGTGACTTCGAGGGAGAGCGAGTAGGACGGGCCGAGAAGCAAGGAAACTTCCCTTGGCTCGGGGCCGATGACCAGCTGGGTCGACGCGCGGGACCTGTCGTCGGCATCGGCGAGCAGCCAGGTGACCCCGTGAGGGAGGTTGTCGAAGGATGCGGCGCCGTGCGCGTCGGTGGTGCGAAAGCCTGCGAGGTAGGCGACCTCGTCGCGGATGAGCAAGGCCGTGACGCGAGCGTGGGGGATAGCGGCTTGGAACGGGTCGGTGACGCGAACGACGAGCTTGCCATCGTGGGGGCCCATGCCCGTGGGGGCGGGGGCGGCGCGCAGGGTCTGCACAACGAGGAAGAAAGGCGAATAGTCGCGCAACGTGCCGACGAACAGCAGGCAGACGAGAGCTGCCAAGACAGAGAGGGCGCGTTGGACACGGTCGATGGTCACGGGCAACACCATAGTCCTGCGTTCACCACTTCGGCCACGGCTCTGTGTGACCTTCCTGTGGCGCGGGTCGTGCCCCCGTATCCAGGCCAACAGTACACGTCGTACCCCTAGATCCAGGCACGGCGTTTCCGTGCGGGAGCTAGGCGCGACGATGTCGCGCCGCCACGGGCTCGGATGTGTACCGCCTCGGTCCGTCACAAATCCGCATCCGTGGCGACTCGGCAACGCCGAGTCCAGTCCGGCACGGCAAGGCCGTGCCCAAGGGCCATCAACACACGTCGCGCCCCCGGATCCAGGCCACCAACACACGTCGCGCCACCGTATCCAGGCATGACAAGGCCGTGCCCAAGGGCCACCAACGCACGTCGCGCCACCGTATCCAGGCACGGCAAGGCCGACCCCAAGGGCCAAGCCCGTGGAAGGAGTCACCCGCAGTCCGTGGTTGCCGCCCTGCCCGAACCGGGTACGCTCGATCACCATCCCATGCGACCTGCGCGTTGGTCCTCGTTGCTGCTGTCGTCGGCCTTGCTGGTCGGGTGCGGGGACGATGGTCGCGCAGCTGGCGTGGAGATGCCGATTCCCGAAGCCGGAGGGGGGCCCGGGGAGGGCGGCGTGCTCGACGCGGGCTTTCAGGATGGTCCGCCTCCCGCGGACGCGGCGGGGCTTTGCGGCAACCAGTTCTTTCAGGTGACCCCCGAGCCACCCAACCTCTACTTCGTCCTCGACCGGTCCGGGAGCATGCTCGACACGGCTTCACCGACCACGACGACCACGAAGTACGCCGCGGTTCGCAAGGCCAGCATCGACGTGGTGCTGGAGCTGGGGAGCCTGGTGAACGTGGGCGCCACGGTGTTTCCTGGCAGCCCGGACTTCAACGAATGCAGCACCGGCAGGGAAGTGCTTTCCACACGTCGGGGCGACGCGCCCGGTTCCTACCCGGGGAGCTACGGTCCGGTGACGGCTGCGTTTGCGGCTGCGATCAACGTGGACCCTGCGGGCGGTACGCCCACGGCCGCAACGCTTCGCGCTCTGCTGTCGGTCCTCACGCCGCTACCCGGTAGGACGTCGGTGGTGCTGGCCACCGATGGCGGGCCCAACTGTTCGGCCGAGCACGTGTGCGGTCCGGAGGACTGCATTTGGAACATCGAAGGGGCGACCCTCTACGACGAGGCGTGCACGCCCGAGTACAACTGCTGCGACCCGTACTTGATCACGGGGCCGGGCTCCCGGGCTTGTCTGGACGGGGCTGCCACGGCCGCGGCGGTGGCAGCACTCCGCGACCTGGGCATTCGGACCTACGTGGTAGGGATTCCGGGCAGCGAGTACTACGAGTCCTTGCTCGATCAGCTCGCGACCTTGGGAGGGGGGGCTCGTCCGACCGCGCCGCGGTACTATCGGGTGGACGACGTGTCGACGTTGCGGGACACGCTCGCGGCGATCAGCAAGAAGGCGCTGGTTACGTGCGAGTTTCTCCTGGACGCGCCGCCGCCCGACCCGGACTTCGTCAACGTCTACCTGGATCAGCAGGCGGTGTCGTACGACCCGGTGAACGGATGGTCGTGGACCGGCGAACGGTCGCTGCGGCTCCAGGGAGAGTCATGCGCGAAGCTCGAGAGCGGTGAGGTGGTCCAAGTGCAGGTGGTGGCAGGATGCCCGACCCAGCAGCCGCGGTGAAGAGGCCCGACGTCGCGATGCTGGTTCTCGCCGCCGGTCGCGGGGAGCGGATGGGCGGGCCGAAGGCGCTGCTGCGCTGGACCGACGGTGCCCCGATTGTCGCGTCGCACGCGAAGCTCGGCGCGAGCGTATGCGGGCGCGTGGTCGTGGTCGTGCGAGCCTCGGTGGCGAGCACCCTTCGGTCCCTGTTGCCGGAAGCGGTGGTGGTGGCTTCGAGTGCTCCGGGGCCCTGGGGCCCCGCGGGATCGATCGCGGCAGCGGTTCGTGCCGGCGCGCTGGCCGGTGCGACATGGACGCTGATCACGCCCGTCGACGCGGTCCCTGCCGCGCCATCCACCGTACGGCTGCTGCTGAATGCTGCGATCTCCGGCGTGCACGCGGTGAGACCTCGCTTCGAGGGACGGGGCGGACATCCCGTGCTCGTGCGATCGGACGGCATGGTGGGCGCTTACCTCGCGCGTTGTCCTCCGCCTCTGCGCGACGTGTTACGTGAGCTGGCTTGTGCGGACGTGGAGGTTGCGGACCGGGGTGTCGTCGCGGACTTGAACACCCCGGAGGCCTATCGAGCGTGGACGGGTGTGGATCCTCGATTCGTTGTTGTCGGGGGCGGAGAACCCGATCCTGCTGCTTGACAAGCGCAAGCCTGGCGGCCCGTCGTCGCTCCTCGCTCTGCATGCTACCCTCGACCCATGGTCCAGCCCGCGCACGCCGTTGACGACGCCCTCGCCGCCTTCTACGCCATCCAAGAAGGCGATCGAAACCACGAGGTCATCGACGGCAACCTGGTTGAGCGCGCCACCCCCTCGGGCTCCCACGGCTCAGCGCAAGCGCGGGTATCGGCTGGAACACTGGGTCCCTTCGACCGTCGGTCCGGAAGCGACGACCCTCATGCCCCGGGCGGCTGGTGGATAGCTACCGAAGTGGAGATCGAGTTCTCACCGGCACTGGTCCTGCGCCCCGACGTCGTCGGTTGGCGGCGCGACCGCGTGCCCCAGCGCCCGTCGGGCTCCCCTGTTCGCGACCGGCCCGACTGGGTTTGCGAGGTCGTCTCCGCATCCACCGCGAGCCGCGATCGCGTCGTCAAGCTCGCGCGCTATCACCAGGCGGCGATTCCGCACTACTGGCTCGCCGACCCGTCCGACGGCACCCTGACCGTGCTGCGCTGGACGGAGGAGGGCTACCTCGTTGTGCTTGCTGCCCAACGCGGTGACACCGTGCGTGCCGAGCCCTTTCAGGCGGTGGAGCTGAGCATCGACTGGGTGTTTGGGGCGGACTGAAAGAGAAGGTTTCGTGTCGCGCGGCACGAGACGAGCCTGTGGCCCGCGACGAGGCCCGAAATGAGCAAATTCGGCACCATTTGCCGCGTGCGCTGCTAGATTGCCCCCATGCAGTCGAATGACAGGAGCAAGGGCTGGATCGGCCAAAGCCCCGCGCGGCCGGATGGCCCCGCCAAGGTAGCCGGCACCGCCCAGTACATCGCCGACATGGTTTTCCCAGGTGCGATCGACGCGGCTGTCGTTCGGAGTCCCGTCCCCCGCGGCCGCATCCTGGGCATTGACTTCGACCCGACGTTCGACTGGTCCGACGTGACAATCGTGACGGCCAAGGATGTGCCCTGCAACGAGATCGCGGAGATCAAGTGTGACCAACCGGCGCTGGCGGACGATCAGGTCCGGCACGTCTACGAGCCCATCGTCCTCTTGGCCTGTGCGGACAAGCCCAAGCTGCTGCGGGCCGTCCAGCGCGTGCACGTGCGCATCGAAGAGCTCCCCGCGCTGCTCACCGTCGACGATTCCCTGTCCTGCAAGCACCTCGTGCTCGGCGAGGACAACGTGATGTGCAGCTACCGCGTGGTGCTTGGCGATGCCAAGGCGGAGATCGGCCGCGCGGAGGTGGTGGTGCGTGGCACCTACGAGGTCGGCCACCAGGAGCAGATGTACATCGAGCCCCAGGGTTGCGTGGGCTACTGGGATGACTCTGGCCTGCACGTGGTCGGCTCGATGCAATGTCCCTACTACGTCGAAAAGGCGCTTGCTCACGCGTTGCGGATGGAGCCGTCGCGCATCGACGTCACGCAGTCGGTGACGGGCGGAGCGTTCGGAGGCAAGGAGGAGTACCCGTCGGTGATGGCGGTGCACGTGGCGTTGCTGTCGCAGAAGGCGGGGCGTCCGGTGCGGATGATCTACGACCGCAAGGAGGACGTGGAGGCGACGACGAAGCGGCACCCGGCGCGCGTGTCGATCGAGGCTGGGTGCGATCGGGACGGCACGTTGCGGGGGATTCACATCGACGTGCTGATGGACGCGGGGGCGTACGTGACGATGACGCCGGTGGTGCTGTCGCGCGGTGTGCTGCATGCGTGCGGCGCGTATCGATGGGCGACGGCGTTGGTGGAGTCGAAGGCGGTGGTGACGAACACGCCGCCGAACGGTGCGTTCAGGGGGTTCGGGGCGCCACAGACGATCTTCGCGGTCGAGCGGCACATGGACCGGCTCGCGGAGGCCATCGGGATGGAGCCGATCGAGCTTCGCAAGAAGAACTTGCTGGGCGTCGGTTCCACCATGCCCACGGGGCAGGTGCTGACGGGCAGCGTGGGCGTGGAGGAATGCGTGAGGTGGGCCCTCGAGGACAGCGACTACGAGGCGAAGCGCAGGACGCTGGGGCTTGCGAACAAGCCTGTGGGTGGGCGCAAGGTGCGGGGGATCGGTGCGAGCGTGTTCCTGCACGGCGCCGGGTTCACTGGGTCCGGAGAGGACCGCCTCAAGGGTGCGGTGGAGCTGGACTTGCTGAAGGACGGGCACGTGCGCGTGCGCTCGAGCTCCACGGACATAGGCCAGGGCACGGAGACCGTGTTCCGCCAGATCGCGGCGGAGGGCGCGGGCGTGCCGTTCGAAAACGTCTCCTTCGCGATCCCGTCGACGGCTCACGTCCCGGACTCCGGACCCACGGTGGCGAGCCGAACGGTGATGATCGTCGGCTCGATCGTGGGACATGCGGCCAAAGAGCTTGGGGAGCGTGTATGCAAGGAGCAGGAGGCTGGGGGCGGCTCGTTCGCGGAAGCGTCGAACCGTTTGATTGAGCGCGAAGGGCCGGTGGTGGCGCATCGCCGATACGGGCACCCGGCCGGGGTGAAGTTCGACGACGCGACGTACACGGGCACGGCGTACCCGGCGTATGCGTGGGCTTGTGACGTGGCGGAGGTGGAGGTGGATCTGGACACGTTCGAGGTGGACCTGCTCGGGTTCTGGTCGGCGGTGGACGTGGGCCGGGCGATTCACCCGGTGCTTTGCCGAGGGCAGCTCGACGGCGGGGCGTTGCAGTCGATCGGGTGGGCGCTGTGCGAGGAGGTGCAGTGGAAGGACGGACGCATCGTCAACCCGCGGATGACGACGTACATCGTGCCGACGGCGCTCGACGCGCCGCCGTTCCACACGCACTTGGTGGAGGAGGCGTACGAGCATGGTCCTGGGGGAGCGAAGGGGATCGGGGAACTTCCGATGGACGGCGGGGCGCCGGCGCTGGCCGCCGCGATCGAGCATGCCACGGGCATCGTGTTCGACCGGATACCCATGACGCCCGAAAGGTTGTTCGACGCGTGGGAAGCGTCGCGGCGGGAGGTGCGGTCATGAGGCAGATCGAGCTGACGGTCAACGGGAGCAAGCGGGCCGTGCAAGCGCCACCGCTCGCGCGATTGATCGACGTGTTGCGGGAAGGATTGCGGCTCACGGGGACGAAGGAAGGGTGCGGGGAAGGCGAGTGCGGCACGTGCACGGTGCTGCTCGACGGCGAGCCCGTCAACGCATGTCTTGTCCCCATCGGACAGTGTGAAGGTCGCGAGGTGGTGACGGTCGAGGGGTTGGTGACGGAGAAGAAGCTCTCGAAGCTGGCGACGGCGTTCATCGACCGGGGGGGTGCGCAGTGTGGCATCTGCACACCGGGGATGATCGTGTCGTCGCATCACTTGCTGCAGCGCAACCCAGCGCCCACGGACGCGCAGATTCGCAAGGCCCTGGCGGGCAACATCTGTCGGTGCACGGGCTACACGGGCATCGTGGAAGCGGTGGCCGAGGCGTCCGGAAGGGAAGGAGGCAACCCATGAGCCTTGCCCAGCTTGCCGAGATGGATCTGATCAGCCCGCGTTCCCTGGAAGAAGCCTGCGACGAGCTTGTCCGGCTGCACCAGGCGGGCAAGAAGGTGTGGGCCCTCGCGGGTTGCACGGACTGGATGGTCGAGCGCCACATGAGCCCGATCGATCAAGGACGCCTCGATGCGGTCGCGCTGGACGTCACCCGACTGCCAGAGCTTCGCGGCATCGAGGTCGACGGAGACGTGATGAGCGTCGGTGCGGCGGAGCCGTTCCTGTCGATGCGTCGGCATGCGGTGGTACGTGAGCGCTGTCCGATGCTTGCCGAGATGGCATCGGAGGTGGGAGCGTTGCAGATCCAGGCTCGGGGGACGCTCGGCGGCAACCTGGTGACGGGGTCGCCGGCCGCGGATGGGGTGACGGCGCTGTTTGCGCTCGACGCGGACGTGGTGTTGCGAGGTGTGCACGGGGAGCGATCCGTTCCGGTGACGTCCTTCTACACGGGGTATCGCGCCACGGTGCGACGGCCGGAGGAGCTGGTGGTCAGGGTTTCCTTCCGGCTTCCGAAGCGTGGGGCGGCGCAGCTTTGGCGCAAGGTGGGGACGCGCAAGGCGCAGTCGATCTCGAAGGCGGCGGTGTCGGCGGTGGCGGAGGTCGAGGGGGGCGTGGTCACGAGGATTGGGTTCGGGGCGGCGTCGGTGGCGGAGGTCATCCTGCCGCTTGCGTCGGTCCGGGCTTCTGTCCTGGGGAGAGCGCCGCGGGACCTGAACCTGAACCAGCTGGAAGAAGCCGTTGACAGAGAAATTCGTCCCATCGATGATGTGCGTTCGACCGCGCGGTACCGTCGTCACGTGACGAAGGTGCTGGTGAGAGGGTTCCTGGAAGGACTTTCCTAGGTCGGGATCGAACTGTCGCTTCCTCGCCGGAACCTTGCTATGAGTAGGTGTCTGCATCACGCTAGACAAGTAGGGCACGTACCGTGACATCGGACGAGCAGGACAAACGCGAGAAGGCAATCGCAGCGGTGAAGGAAGCATGGCTTGCCCTTGCCGAGGCAGCGCCTGAGTACCCGGGTGAGCTCGTGGACGTCTCTCACGTTCGCGTACTGGACGGGGAAGGCGAGCGTGTGGATGCCGCCGTGGCGATCGTTCGCAAGGGCAAGGTCTCCCGTGCGGCCACGCAAGGTCTCGGGGACAACTTCGAGAGCGCGTGCGACATGCTCGCGCAGATCCTGTTGCTGCGTGCTTCTCTGCTCAGGGCGTCGAACGCCGACGGTGCCACGCCCGAAGGTTACGACGACTGACTACCTTCGCATGTACTTGCGTGCGGCGGTCGTGACGTAGTGCTCTGCCGGCCAGTGCCGGTAGAAGGTGGCGTCGACCGACGGGGGCTCGCTGTCCTGCGTTGGGGGTTCGAAGCGGCCGATGACGCGAAGCAGGGATCCGGCTTGCACGGGTTCGGACGCAGGGTCGGTGCGGGCCTTCACGCGAACGGTCCCGAAGGTCTTCTCGGAAACCGTGACCCGGCAACTGTCCGCGGAGGCGTCGCGGCACAGGTTGCGCCGCTCGAGGCGTCGCAAGCTCAGCTCCATCTCGAGGACGCCTTGCCGTTCGGAGACGACGCGGGACACGACGCCGTGGAAGCTCACCGGCTGGGCGGCCCACTGCTCAGGTTGGCGCTGCGCCATCACCAGGTCGAGGTCCCGCGCCTTTCCCTGCGCCTGCGTTTCGGCGTTCGACGGGACATAGGTTCGCGCGTACCCGTAGGGGCTTGGCGTGCCGCAACCCGCGAGCCCAACCAGCAACCCTGCCCATGCCTTGGCCCAGTGCATGACCCTCGGTACCAAAACCGAATCACGGCGGCAATCGACGTCCCGAGTCCTTGCTTCGACGTCACGGCGCCCCGGCGTCACGACCGTCCTTTCCCTTGCTTCCCCATGCACCCGGGACCAAGATTCCCTCGTGCTTCGCATCCTTGCTCTCCTCCCCGCGCTCGTCCTTGTCGGGTGTGCGTCGAACTCCTCTTCTGAAGACGACCCCGCTACCGGGGGGACGGGGGGTACGTCGCAAGACGCCCAGCAAGAGGCTGTTCCTCAGACGCCGGGTCCCATGCGCATGGTCACCTGGAACTGCTGGAACTTCTATGATGACGTCCTCGGCAACTGTGGCGATTACTGCCCGTACGAGGAGAAGCTCACCAGCTCGCAGTACCAGGCCAAGCTCGCGGGAGTCGCCAAGGCCTTGCGAGAGCTCGACGGGGACGTCGTGCTTTTGCAGGAGGTCGAGAACATGGGGATTCTCGACGACCTGGTGAACCACGCGGACCTCGAGGACATGGGGTACGAAACGCGCCACTTGCTGCCCGGCAATGACCCGCGCGGGATCAACATCGGCCTGCTGAGCCGCGTGCCCGTCGACGACTACATTTCCCACAAGAAAGACGAATTCACGCGCATCGACGACCCGGCGTACGTCTACAAGTTCGCGCGCGACGCCGTCGAGATTCGCATGACCTACCGGGGACACAAGGTCGGCATCGTCGCCGTGCACTTCAAGGCCCGCATCAACGACGAAGACCCGAACCGTCGCGTGGCGGAGGCGCAGCAAGCGCGGGCCATCGCGGACGGGCTGATGGCGTCCGATCCCAGCATGTACGTGTTCGTGGTGGGCGACTTCAACGACACGCCGGGAACGGACACCTATACGGCGGTGCGCAACGGGCCCACGCCTGACAGCCCGATCTTCGAGCATGCGATGGCATCCGTGCCGAGCGCCGATCGATACTCGTACGTGTATGGCAGCGAGAAGCAGCTGATCGACCACATGCTCGCGAGCCCCAACGCGGGCGCGCGTCTCGACACGGACTCCGCCGTCATCCTGCACAACGCAACGGCCGCGAGCGATCACCATCCCATGGCCGCGACTTACACCGTGCCTTGATCCTGCCTGCCCGTCGTGCATTGACCGGGCGAGGACGCGGTTCGGTGCTACGATGGCGTCGATGTCTTCGTCCCGTATCGGCCTGATCGTTCTTGGCTCGTTGGTGGTCGTTCTGCTCGTCGCTCTCGGCGTGTACCGGATGTTCTTTGCCTGCGCCTACTCGGAGGGGTGCACGGAGTCGGGGCTGTGCACCACCACCGGCGGTGCGTGCGTCGCGGGCTCCAGCGACGAGTGCCAGAAGTCTCTCGACTGTCAGCGAAAAGGCCGGTGTCACGCGGAGCAGGAACGCTGCGTCGCGGCCTCCGACCACGACTGCAAACGGTCCGAGTGGTGCAAGGAGCGCGGCATGTGCTCCCACGAAGGCGTGGACTGTGTCGCCGGGAAAGACGAAGATTGCCGTCAGTCCGAGAAGTGCCTCAAGCACCACCAGTGCGTCGCGAAGTCGGGCGTCTGTGTCATGTGATCACGGCGTCGGGATGCGCCCGACAGGGTCGTCGAACAGGTTGCGACAGAACTGGGCTGCCTGGTCTCGCGCTGCGGGGATCTGGGACACCACGAAGTGCCCGTCGCTCGCCTCCGACGCGGGCCACTGCGCCAGCACGCCGCTCGCTTTGCCCCCCGCCAGGTTGCCGGACAGCCCGTCTGAAGGGATCCCGACCGCGGCCACGCCCGCGTAGGAGGCCTCCGGCACGGTGTGAATCACGGGCTTCATCCACGGCAACCCCGTGGCGATCGCTTGCACCTCGATGGCGTAAGGCGGCGTGTAGTTGTCCCCCGTGAAGTCCGGGTTGACCCCCTCGGTCTGGTAGATGCTCTTGGGCGCGAACCCGGGTCTCGGCCGCTGCACCATCATCGGAACGTAGTGGATCGGGTCCACAGGGTCGCCCATGGTCTGCACGAGCGACAGCCCCGGGTGCAACCGGTTGAGCTCCGGATACTCCTCGGGGGACAGCGCCAGCAACAACGTCTTCGTCAACACCGCGATGTTCGGATCGGGCTTCGTCTTCTCCATCAAGGTGATCGTCGTCATCGACCCGGACCCACTCAGCACCCCGCCCCTCGCCCCATCGTCCACCGCAAGGAACAATGGGCCGTTCAATCCCCCCTGCGAGTGCCCGAAGAACACGACCGGCGACCGCGCCATCCGGATCGCTGACCCTGTCGCCGACACCGATGCCGGCACGTCGATCCCGCTCTCTCGGATCAGCCGCGCCCGCACCACCTCGTCGATCGCGGACTGTCGGATGTTCGTGCGCATCGCGTCGGGGTTCTGCACGTTGAAGAACAAGAGCTCCGGGACCCACTTGCCCTCAGGCAGCCTCCCCGGGTGCATGATCTGATCGACGCCCATGGCGGCCATGCAACGCAGCGTGAGGGACTTGCCCGTGGCTCCCAGCACCGACCGGTAGTCCCCTCCCGTGCCGTGCGCGTACATCACGACCGGGTAACCGTCGGCCGGCATCGGGCACGTGGAAGCCTTCGGCACCGCCAGCGCAAAGCGCGCATGAAACTCGCGCTGCACGACCGGGACCCCCTGGGCGTCCACCTCGAACCCTCCCCCCACGTATTCGAACGGCGGCTCGCCTCGCTGATAGTCCGGCGACGGGCCGAAGCTCCCCTCGTACACGTCGTATTCCGTGGTCTGCTCCTTCAACGCCCAGGCATCGTCGACCGTGGGAGCGGGCTGCCGCGACCGCGCGTGATCCGCAAACAGCATCGCTTCCTTGGTGGGGTCCGAGGTCGTGAACACGGTCAAGTGAACGATGCGAGCCCTGTCCACGCCCGCCTGCGCGAGGGCCGTCACCGCCGGGGCCCAGCGGTCGCGCAACCCCTGGGTGGCTCCCGTCGGGGCATCGATTCCCAGCACTTGGCGAAGCTCCGGCGCCACGCCGATGCGTGAGCCGTCCGACGCCGTGACGTCGTTCGTGACGACCAGGGCGTAGCGTGTGGACGGGCGCAGGGGAAAGCCCATGGTCGGCATGAAGGCGAGCGTGAACGGGCGCCACCATGCCCCTTCCTCGAGCCTCCAGTGCAGTGTCACCCGCTTGCGCTGTCCGCGCTCGGGGGACGCTTCGTCCACGTCGATCAGCTGCACGGACGCATCGGACGATGTCGCCTCGCTGGGGTTGGCGGGCAGCGTGGCCGGCTCGATCGGGCCCGTGAATCGCAGGTACCCGGCGGCCACGGGAGAGAACCCGTCGATCGCTTTGGCCATGGCCGTGAGGTAGGTCTTGATGAGCACGACGGATCTCGGGTTGTAGTATCCCGTGATATGGACGGCGCCGTCGGGGTCGCGCCGGAAGTCGCTGGGCCAGGGGTGATCGAACCATGCTTCGGCGGCGAGGGCGTCGAGGGAGCTGGGGACCAGGAACAGCGAGGAGGACGGACCCTTGGGGCCCGAGCTTCCGGCGTCGTCGCCCTCACCCCCACAGGCGCAAAGCGCCAGCACAGCGCAACCCATCACGGCCGCTCGAGTGCAGACAGCGAGATTTCTCATGCGTGTTGTTGTACACCGGCTGCGATGACGTGGCTGCTGAGGCTGCTGCCTTTTTCGGGTGCCGAGCAGGGTTTCCCCCCTGAGCGCAAGGTGTGCGGCCTCACGCTCGCGCTGCGTATGGCCTTGGCTGCCCAAGCGGGCGGGGCGAGCGCGGTGGAAGTCTCGCCGGATGCGGCCTTTCTCCTGCCCCTGCTGAAGGACGCGCGGCTCCGCCTCCCTGTGCGCGTGGCCGGCTCGGACGAAGGGGCCACGTTGCGCGTCGACGTGCCCTGGAACCTCGTGGCGCACCGCGACCTGCTCAAGGACCTGGCGGCGAGCGGTGCGACGGGGGTGCGCGACCTGCTGGCGTCCCCCCACACGTTCGACCCTCCGTTCGGCTTCGATCCGGTCCTCGTGCAAGACCGCAGCTCGCGTTCCCGAGCGGAGCGCGCGCTGCTGCGGTCCCTGCGCAAACCGCAGGACGGGTGGACATCGACGTATCTGAACCGGTACATCTCGTTGTTCCTGACGCGCTGGCTCACGTACTTGCCGATCCGTCCCAACCAGCTGTCCGTGGCGATCCTGGCGGTGGGTCTGTTCGGAGCGTACCTGGCTTCGCGCGGCACCTACGGGCATGTGCTCGTGGGGGCCTTTCTATTTCAGGCGCAGAGCGTGCTCGATGGGTGCGATGGGGAGCTGTCGCGGGTGACGTACCGGGGGTCGCACGTTGGGGAGTGGTTCGACACGGTGGGGGACGATCTGACGAACTACGGTTTCTTCGCGGGGCTTGCGTGGGGGTTGCACGCGGTGTCGGGTTCGTGGGTGTATGTCGTGGCGGGTGCGGTGGTGGTTGGGTGCGGCGTGATCACGAGTGCGATCGAGTATCGCTACCTGATCAAGATCGGGTCGGGGGATTTGCTGAAGTACCCGCTCGGGATCGGCAAGGCGCCGAGTTCGGGCGAGGTGGGCAAGGGGCCTGGGGCGCGGGTGCTCGACGCGATTTCGCCGCTGTTCAAGCGAGACAGCTTCGTGTTGCTGACGCTCGTGGGGGCGGCCGTGGGGCTTGCCGGTCCGTTCCTCTTCCTCTTTGCCGCGGGAGGTGTGGGGATCTTCCTCGCGGTCGTGCAGGCCGAGGTCCGCATGGCGAGGGAGCGGCGCGGGACTGGATGAAGGTCAGTCGTCCGGGTTGATGCCGGCGGCTCGGAGCTTTTCCAGGAGCCGATCCGCCCGTTGCTTCTCCTGCTCGGCGTGTTGCTTTTCCGGTTCGCTTGGCGTGGAACGGATCAGTTGGTGTTCATCTCGACGCGCAATAGCTTGCGGCCGATGAACAGGTAGTCGCCGTGCTCGAGGTCGCGTTCGCCGGCGATGCGGACGTAGGTGCCGTTGCGGCTGTTCAGATCGGTGAGGGTGAGCTTGCCCTGGTTCTCTTCGAGCCGGCAGTGGGTGCCGGACATGTAGGGGTCGCCCGGGAAGTTGAGGTCTCCGCCTTCGCGGCCGATCTGAAGCGAGGACGACCTCGCGCACACGGCCATGCCCGGCACGCCGCCCTGGAAGATCTGCGAGATGCGGAACGGTCCGGGGTGCTTGGGCGAAGCGTAGAAGTACGTGCCGTCCTCGGCGGGGGGATCGTTCGTGACGTTGTTCGGCTCGATGCGGAAGACCTGCTCGCCAGCGAGGAACGTGTCTCCGAGGGCCACGGCCACGCTGCCGCGGACGCGGATGTACACGCCGTTGATGGAGGCTTCGTCACGCACCACGAGCTTGTCGTCGCGATAGAAGAAGTTCGCGTGGCGGTCGGAGATGAAGGGGTCGTCGGGGAACTGCAGGTTGCCGCTGCGCCCGGCCACGTGCTCGTCTGCCCGCAGATGATAGGAGAGGCCTTCGGCGCCTTCCCCTCGGATGAGCACGAGCTTGGCCTTGGTGGGGTTCTGCATGTCGCTGAAGAACAGCGTGCGTGCGTCGAGGATCTCCGGCGGCACGCCCGTGCCACAGCGGCCGCAGAACTTGTGCCCCAGCGGGACAGGGGCCGAGCATGACAGGCATACGTAGTTGCGGGCTTGCTCCATGAGCTCCTCCTGGGAAAGATGCGCGTAACGGCTGGTCGCGCGCGGGCGGGACGATACCTCTGCCGGACCGGAAGGTACCACTTCTTCTCGCTCGGATGGACGAGGGATTGCAACCTGCCCGGAATCGGAGGCCCCGGCAGGCTTGAAAAGAGTCAGATCATGGCCGCACGCGCACCGCTCCGTGCCCATGGGGCTGTAGCGATCGCATCGCCCGCAAACGACTCCTAGCTCGAAATCCATCGCCGGTTGCTACTGCCGCCCACGCTCCGCTCCACGTGCGGCTCTCGTCCACCTTCAACAACGCCGCCCAGCACGCCGGGCTGCGTCCAAACAAGACTTGTAGCCGCCGCCTCCGGGCAGGGTCAAGCGCGGATGCAGATTCGACCGGATCCGCCGCCGGCCCTCCGAAAGAATGGGGGCGCTTTTCGCCCGACCCGTCTCGCCCCCACCTCGTGGTAGGCTCCCCCCATGAACGACCGCTTCCTGCGTGCCTGCCGGCGTGAGCCCGTGGACTGCACCCCCGTCTGGTTCATGCGCCAAGCCGGCCGATACATGGCCGAATACCGCGCCCTTCGCTCCAAGCACTCCATGCTCGAGCTCTGCCGCACGCCCGAGCTCGCCCTGGAGGTCACCCTCCAACCCATCCGCCTCGGCGTCGATGCCGCCATCGTCTTCTCCGACATCCTCCTGCCCCTCGAACCCATGGGCGCCCCCGTCCACTTCTCCAAGAGCGACGGCCCCGTGCTCGAGCCCATCCGCGACCAGGCCGACGTCGACCGCCTGCAGGTCATCGAGCCCCGTGAAACCCTGGACTACGTGCTCGAATCCATCCGCATGCTGCGGAAAGAACTGAAAGTTCCCCTCATCGGCTTCGCCGGGGGCCCCTTCACCCTCGCCAGCTACCTCATCGAAGGGGGCAAGTCGACGACCTACGTCCGCACCAAGCGGCTCATGCTCGCCGAGCCCGCCATCTGGAACTCCCTCATGGCGAAGCTCTCGGAGGTGGTGCGTCGCCACCTGCGGGCCCAGGTCGAGGCCGGCGCCCAGGCCGTCCAGCTGTTCGACTCCTGGGTCGGCCAGCTCGCCCCGGAGGACTACACCGATCTGGTCGCACCCCACGTGCACATGATCTTGTCCGATCTGCAGACCACTGGCGTGCCGGTCATCCATTTCGGGACAGGGACGGCCACCCTTCTCGAGTCCATGGCCGCCGCGGGAGGCACGGTCCTCGGCCTCGACTGGCGCGTCCCCCTCGACCAGGGCTGGAAGCGCATCGGTCACGACCGCGCCGTGCAAGGCAACCTCGACCCCACCACCCTGTTCGCCCCGCGCGAGATCATCCAGAAGCGCGCTACCTCCATCCTCGAGCGCGCCGCCGGTCGCGACGGCCACATCTTCAACCTCGGACACGGCATCCTCCCCGAAACCCCCGAGGCCGAAGTCCAGGCCCTCATCGACTTCGTCCACGAATCCACCCGGCGCTGAACATGTCCGATCTCGGTATCCTCCTCGTCGCGCACGGCACTCCCGCCACGCTCGACGACATCCCTGCGTTCCTGACCAACATCCGTCGCGGCCGGCCCACGCCGGAGGCTGTCGTGCGCGCGGTGCGATCGCGGTACGAGGCCATCGGCGGGACCTCTCCGTTGCTCGCGACCACGCGCGCCCAGGCCGCCCTGATCGGACAGAAGACGGGGCTCCCGTGCCTGGTCGCCACGCGCATGTGGCAACCGACCTTCGAGCAGGTGCTCCGCGAGGTCGCAGAGGCCGGCACGCCACGTGACCTGATCGTGGTGTCTGCCGCTCCCCACAGCGCTCACGTCTACTTTGCCGCGCTCCAGCAAGCTGCCTCCGGGCTGGCCTCGCAAGGCTTGCGTCCTCCCGTGCTGCACGAAACCCCGTGCTGGGGCGATCACCCCTCCTACGTCCAGGGATGGGCCGACGCCACCGCCCGCACCCTCGATCAACTCGGCGTGCGCAAGTCCGCCCGCGCCGTCCTCGTCCCGACCGCGCACAGCTTGCCCATGCGCACCATTCACGCCGGGGACCCCTATGCTCGGCTCGTCGCCGAAACCGCAGAAGCCCTCGTGCAGCGTCTCGGACGCGACGCCCTGCCGTCCATGCTCTCGTTCCAGAGCCAGGGCATGTCCGAGGAACCCTGGCTCGGCCCCGACCTGCCCACCGTCTTCGACCGCGCGAAGACCACAGGGGCCGAAGGTGTCGTGGTCGTTCCGGTCGGCTTCCCTGCCGAGCACGTGGAGACGCTCTACGACCTTGACATCGAAGCGAAGCAGATCGCGGAGGAAAGAGGCTTGTGGCTCGCCCGCGTGCCGTGCCTCGACACCGACGACAAGCTCATCGACGCGATGGGTGCGGTCGCCGAGGAGGTCAGGCGCCGCCTGGCATGACCGAAGCGCCACCCGGCCCGCGCAGGGTCAGGCGGACCGCCCGATGGGCAAGGGGTTCCCCACCGCTCAGCAACGCCACCACCTCGTCGAGCCGTACGGTGCCCTGGGACGTGAGACCGTGGTGCAAGCGCACGAGGACCCACGAGCCCGGGACCCCCGCTTCGACCATCCGAGCCCTCTCCGCCTCCTCGGCCAACCGCAGGTCGAGGATCAACGGGCGCAGGTCGACCGTGCGATCCCTGCCCTTGCTCGTGCGCGCCATGGGCAACGCGTCCGACGACGTGACCCAGGCGATTCGCTCCTGCAACCACGCCTGTCCACCGTGGCTTTCGATCGCCTTGGGCGACAGCCCGAGGATCACGTCTGCCTCGCAGATCGTGTTGACCACCGGCGGCGAGCCTGCCGGCAAGCGCGCCATCTGCAGAAACCGAATCCCGCCCGGGCAGACGGCGTTCACGCGATCCAGGCACGCATCTGGGTCCACCGGCCCCATCGCCTTGATGTCGACGTACTCCTCGAAGCTCGGAACGCCGAGACGCAGGGCGGGACCGAAGCCCATCACGGGCTTGGGGTGGAAGCCCTGCGAGTAAGCGAGGGGCAGCCCGGCCCGTCGCAGGATCCTCGGCATTTCTCGCACCAGGTCCAGATGTCCGAGCAAGGACGCGCGACCGAGCTTCTCGTAGCGGAAGCGGTAGTGCACGGGATCGGGGGGTGCGGAGACGGCCGGCGCGGGGGACGCGGTCGAGGTCTCGTGGTGCCGCGTGCGTTTGAGCGCAGCTTGCTCCAGGTCGCATTCGAGACCGCACTGGTAACACACGAGCTTGTCCGAACCGGACGACGGGTCCGCGGGGCGCAAGCAAGGCAAGGTGTTCTTCGGGCGCAGGGCCTTGTCCCACTCGCGGCGCAGGAAGTCCTGGTGCACGCCCATGTGAAGGTGGTTCCAGGGCGTGGGCGCATCGACCGGCATCGCCTGCAGGTAGTCTGTGACCTCCAGCCCGTGGCGCCCCATCGCCTCGCGCCACACGTCCCACTTCACGTGGCCGTCCCACGCGTCGAAGCGTGAGCCGGCACGCCAGGCGTCCTCGATGACCGCCGCGAGGCGCCGGTCCCCCCGCGACAAGATGCCCTCGAGCACGCTGCCGTGCGGCTCGTGCATCTTGATGTCGACCTTGCGCTCGCGCGCCTGCACCACCAAGTGCCGGTGCTTCTCCTTCACCGTGGGAAGGTCCACCATGGGGGCCCATTGGAACGGCGTGTGAGGCTTGGGTACGAACGTGGACGCAGACGCCGTTACCTGCACCGGCCTGCCCTTGTTCGCCCGCGCGCCCTTCGCCGTCCCGCGCACCCGCGTGGTCAAGTCCACGATCCCGTCCACGTCCTCGCTCGTCTCCGTGGGCAGCCCGATCATAAAGTACAGCTTGATCCGCTCCCACCCGCGTCGCACCACCCGCTGCACGGTCTCGAGCAGCTGCTCCTCGGTCACGTTCTTGTTGACCACGTCCCGCAAGCGCTGCGTTCCCGCCTCGGGGGCGAACGTCAAGTTGCTCACGCGCACCCGGCGGATCTCGTCGAGGGTGGCGTCGTCCAGCCCGTAGGCGCGCAGGGAGGAGACGTTGAGCGAGACGTTGGCGAGGGCCGGTTGATTGGCCACGCTGCGGACGAGGTGGGCCATGGCGGAATAGTCCGCGGGCGAGAGGGACGTGAGGGAGAGCTCGTCCTGGCCGCTGTGAGCGAGGGATTGCAGGATGCAATCGACGATGCCGGCGGGGTCCCGCTCGCGTTCGGGTCGGAAGATCATGCCTGCCTGGCAAAAGCGGCAGCCCTGGCTGCAGCCGCGCGCGATCTCGATCGAGAGGCGATCGAAGACGGCCTCGGGACCGCCCGTAGGAAACTCGGTCGGGAAGGGGCCGAGGTCCGGCAGGAAGGCGCGCTCGACGGGCAGCGGTGCTTCGGGGCAAAGCGCGTGGTCGATCACCTCGCGCCTGGCGTTCTCGTCGAAGCGATGGGCGTAGAGCGAAGGGACGTAGACGCCGCCCAGGCTGGCAAGGTTGCGGAGGCGTTGCGCGCGGTCGACGCCTTTTTCGAGGTCCTCGACCCAGCGTCGCGCGACCTCGACGGCCTTGCGTTCGCCGTCGCCGATCACGAAGGCATCGAAGAAGGGGGCGACGGGCTCAGGGTGGGACGCCACCGAACCGCCGCCGAGCACGAGCGGGTCGCTCTCGCCGCGGGCCTCGGCGCGCAGAGGGATGCCACCGAGGTCGAGGAGCGTGAGCACGTTGGTGTACACGAGCTCGTGTTGTAGCGAGATGCCTACGATGTGGAAGGCGCGCAGGGGCTTGGCATTTTCGAGCGAGAGAAGGGGCAGGGAGCGCTCGCGCAGGGCGCTCTCCATGTCCGTCCACGGCACGAAGGCGCGCTCGCAGAGCATGTCGTCGGGCTCGTTGAGCTCGCGGTACAGGATGCGCGTGCCCAGGTGGCTCATGCCGATGTCGAAAATGTCGGGGAAAGCGAGGCAGACGCGGACGCGGGTGGTGTCCCACGGCTTGCATACCTGTCCCCATTCTCCGCCCACGTAGCGAGCCGGCTTTTCGATTTCGTGGACGAACGAGGCGTAGGGATGGGCAGCGTAGGGATGCATGGGGAGCACGAGGGGAGGATCGACAAGGATCCGAAGACGGCCTGGACACGTTGGCAGATCGAGCACGAGCATCGCTGCCGCTGAGCACGAGGGGAATGCCAGCACTCCCTAGTGCAAGAAGATGTTGGCTGGCAACCCCAGCTTCAGCCACACGGCCGTACCCGCCAGGAAAAGGAGCAGCTGTGCGGTCCCCATGTGCGTGAGCCAGATGCAATCGGGAGAGGTTAGCCCTCGACGGTATCGAGGCCGATAGAACAGGACCTGGATGACCGGGGCCGCCAGCATCAGCCCTTCCCGGACCCCAAGGTACCCGGCTCCCAGTGCCGCCACCAGCACGAGCGCCGATATCAGCAGGAGGCCGTCGATGATTTGGCGCGCCCGGTGCTCGCCGTGGACGACGGGGTAGGTGGGCACGCCCTCCGCCCGGTCTCCCTTGATGTCTCGCAGGTCGTACAGGATCTCGTAGGTGAGCTCGAAGGGGACGAAAAACAGGGCCAGCGCGACGACCCCCGGCCACCCCATCACGCGGGTCGATGGGTCGACCGCGATCGGGTACACGAAGCACGTCAGGATGAAGATCACCGACGAGCCAAAGTTCTTGAAGAAGTAGATCTCCTTGAACCGGGACAGCCCGTGCAGGGTGGGGACGATCTTGTAGTTGTACCCGAGGCCGACGAGCTGCACGGCCGCACGCCACGGGGTCAGGCCCGGCCAGATCCAGTGGGTGACGAGGAACGAAACGCCCATGAGCGCGAAGCAACCGAGCGTGAGCGCCCGCTTGCGGCGAGCCACGCGCTCGGTGCCGGGGATGGCGTTGTGCAGGTCTTCGTCGATGTCGGTGACGCGGTTGAGCAGGTTGATGAGGAACCAGTCGACGGCGACCACGGCAGTGAGGGCCACGAGGTACTTGCCGGTCATCAGCCAGCCGAAGGTCACCATGGCAACCATCGCGATGAGCATGATGTGGTAACGCGCGATGGATAGGGCGTCGGTGAACCAGTTCGAGGGGGCGGCTTGCGAGGGGATGGTCCCTGCCGTGGGTTGCGCGGAGCTCACGTTGCGGTTGTACCACGGGCGCGGGAGGCCGATGACGAGTTCGCGAGCTTCTCGAACGAGGGACGAACCGTGTCCTCGAGCGGAACGGGGAATGGAGTTTCCTCGAGGAACGCGCAGAGGCATGCTGTGAAGCCATGAAGCATCCCTTCGAGATCCGGATCGACGCGGAGCGGTGCAAGAAGGACGGGCTCTGCGCTCACGTGTGTCCCAGCCGCATCTTCACGTGGGAGGCCAAGGCCAGGCCTACGGTCTCGCGCGCTGACGAGTGCGTTCTCTGCGGTCAGTGCCTGGCCATCTGCACGAGCGAGGCAATCGAGCACAGCGAGCTTGCGCTGGAGCACCTGCGGCGCATCGAGTCCGCGGTGCCCGCCACGCCCGAGGCGCTCGAAGCGTTCCTGCGACAACGCCGTTCCGTGCGGGTCTACAAGAAGCGGGAGGTCCCGCGCGACCTGCTCGAGCGCGTGGCGACCATGGCGGGTTTTGCGCCCGTGGGGGCGTTCGGTGGCGACGGGTGGGTCCGTCGGGTCACGGTCGTGAGCGGAGAGCCGGCCATGCAGCGGGTCCGCGAGCTCACCGTGGCGTACATGCGCAAGCTGCACAATGCGCTGGACGGGGTGTTGATCCGCACGGTGGCAAAGTTCGTGGACGAGGCCAAGGGAGGTCTGCAAACCCTTCCCGACGTCAGGATGAGGCTTGCGGAGTGGGACGCAGGGCGAGACGTGGTGACGTACGACGCGCCTGCCGCGGTGTTCGTCTCGTCGACGAAGACGACCCCGTCGCCGCGGGAGGACTGCGACGCTGCGCTGATGTGCATGATGCTCACCGCACATGCCCACGGGCTTGGGACATGTTGGAACGGGTGGTTGGGGCACGCCGCGGCTGGGGACCACGTGAGCGGTTTCCACGAGTTGCACGAGATGCTCCGGTTGCCTGCGGACCATGGGGTGGTGCAGGCGTTCACGGTGGGCTGGCCCAAGCTCCCGCTTCACAGTGTGCCCGAGCGACGGACGAGCATCACGTGGGTCGAGTAGGGCTCGTATTCGATGACAAATTAGGTGCTTTGTAGCGCCCGAACCGGCGATCCCCCGCGGATGGAAGCGACATAGGGAACGGACAGGGCCATGACGTGCCACCAGTACGGCATCTCGCGCGGGGCTGTGAGCAGGAGCAGGGCGAGGAACAGGGTCGCGGCGAGCATGCGAGGTCCTGCCACCTGCATGGGCATCCCCCGACCGCGACGTCGCGCGTGCAGCACGAACACCGCCGTGATCACGCCGAGGACGAGCATCCCCACGGTCGAGGCGTGCCCCAGGTCGCCTCGCAGGGTCCAGCGGAACAGGCCCCACCACGTGAGCAGGATGAGACCGTGGGTCGTGAGCAAACCCAGAAGCAACACACCGAGGTAGCGCCACCGGCTCGCGAGCGACAGCGCCACGCTCGCTCCCACCGCGAAGTATCCCCAGCCCAGCATCCCGATGACCGGCACGTCGAGGTGGCCCGGCTCGGCCCAGGACCACAGCCCCGCCCGTACCGCCACCACCTCCACCAGGGAGGCGTCGAACGCGACCACCGCGCCCACCAGCACGTGTGACCACCACCGGTCGCCCGGCCAGAGCGCTCGCACGAAGGCCCGCCCCGACAGGATGACCAGCGGCCAGATCAGCGGCACCAGCAGCGGAACGAGGTGGGCCTGGACGCTCCACACGTCGGCGTAGCGGTAGAAGCGATAGCCGAGGATGCAGGTCTCCTCGGCCACCCACCCGGCGAACGCCAGCGACGCGTAGCTTGCCAGCAACGCCCGGGGTGGCTCGTAGCGCGACATCCACAGGAGCGTGACGGCCACGATCGCCACGCACGCGATCTCGAACACGGTCTGCGGCATGCCGTCGTGGCACTCCTGGGGGACAGCGTCAGAAGATGACGCCGAGCGAGAGGCGGGAGATGAGGTCGACCTTGGGGGAGAAGACCTGGCCGAACTGGTGGATCTTTGCGGCGTTGTCCTCGTCGATGCGCAGCTTCTTTTCCGGGTCGTCCGCGTTGGTGTCCACGGTGAGGCCGATGCCCCAGGCGATGGTGAAGAAGTCCCAGCGGTTGTGTCCGCCGATCATGCCGCCGACGCGCACCTCGGTGTGCTCGATGTCGGTGTGCTCGTTTTCCATGAGCGGGCCTTCGTAGTCGGACTGGTAGTGCATGGCGTTGATTTGCACCAGCGGGCGCAGGACGTATCCGGAGAAGGCATCGCCATCGAGCCAGATGCCGAGCCCGGCGCCGAAGCCGAAGCCGGACTGTTCGAACTCGTCGAAGATCATGGGCTGGGTGGCGAGCATGGGGACGGCTTCCACCGTGAGCCAGTCGAGCAGCTTGTACTCGACCTCGATGGAGGGGCGTCCTCGTAGGATCCAGGAGAGCGGGTCGAACCGCACGGAGAGCATGTCCTCGGGGGGTTCCTCACGGGGAGGAGGAGGCGGCGGCCCGCCATAGCCCTGGTTGTAACCCTGGTTATTGCCTTGGTTGTACCCTCCGGGCTGTCCGTAGCCCGGCTGGGGCTGCCCATAGCCTGGTTGGGGTTGCCCATAGCCTGGCTGAGGTTGCCCATAGCCTGGCTGAGGCTGTCCGTAACCCGGCTGGGGCTGTCCGTAGCCGGGAGGTGGCGGCTGGTACTGCGCAGAAGCGGAAGCTCCAAGAAGCAACAGGGCGGATCCCACGCCCGTTGCCAGCAAGCGGATCGCAGTCTTCATGGGAGGACAGCATAAATGGCCAAGGGGGTTCGCGCCAGTCCCCCAAGGCCAGATGGGCTCACGAGCCACCTTGGAGGAGGGAAAGAGCCCTGGTGCTCGAAGGTACAGCGGTTCGAGAGATGTTCACGGTGGCCGCACGGCCCGCGAAATGCGTTGCCGCGGTTGCCCGCCCTGTCCCGCGCAAGGTAAGCTTCATCGATTTGTTCCGGCACGCACACGGGTTGCTGAACGCCGGGGCGTGGAGGCTTGGATGCGCATTTCCTTCGTGTTTCGGGCCGGCTTGGCAGCAGCGGTCCCCGTCGCCCTCACCGCAATGCTTGCTGCCTCGTGCAGCGCGAACTCCGAGGACAAGTCCTTCGGCAACGGAGGTGGAAGCGGGGGCAGCGGGGGCGGAACGGGCGCCACGAGCGGTACGGGCGGCAGCGGCGCTGCCACGCTGTTCGACGCGTCCACCGGCGACGGCTCGCTGGACGAGGAAGGCGCGTGCGTGGGCGAGTCGTTCCCCGGCAAGCTCGCACCCCTCGACGTGTACATCCTGCTGGACGCCACGGCGTCGATGACCGGAACCAACGACATGCCGGTGGTGTGGCCCGACGTGGTCGCCGCCCTCAAGGACATCATCTCCGACCCGATGACCGAGGGCATCGGCGTGGGTCTCACGTTCTTGCCGAACAAACCCCCGCCCGGGACCGTGATTCCGGGGGCGTGCGGCCCCGGCATCGACTGTGGCGCCCTGGGCCCGTGCGAGTTCCTTGGCGCCGGGTTCGCCTGCACCAACGCCTGCACCACGAACGCGGATTGCGGGCTCTACGGTCCCTGCATGCCGCTGATGAACAAGCGAATCTGCAACGGCGCTCTCGTTCCCAACGTCTCTTGCAACCCGCTGGACTACGGGCAGCCCGTCGTCCCCATCGCCCCGTTGCCCGGCAACAAGGACGCGTTGAACCAGGCCATCAACGACAAGGACCCGGATGGCGACGCCACGCCTACCCAGCCCTCCCTCGAGGGGACGCTCATCTACGCCAAACAGTATGCGAAGGACAACCCGACCCGTCTCGTGCACGTGCTGTTTGCGACCGACGGCGCACCCAACGATTGCACCTTCAACACGATCGATGGTGCCGCGGTCGCGGCGGCCACGGCCTTCGGCAACGCCCCGGCCGTTCCCACCTTCGTGCTCGGCATCGGCGACCTCGGTGACCTCAACGCCATTGCCTCTGCGGGCGGCACGGGCGAGGCCTACCTCGCCAACGGCGCCACCGTCGCTGCCAAGCTCGTGACCGTGTTCAACGAGATCCGCGCCAACGGCGCCTGCCAGTTCCAGATCCCGCAGCCCGAAGCGGGACAGACCCTCGACTACGATCGCGTCAACGTTTACTACACGCCCTTGACCTCCACCGAGAAGGTGGCCGTCAAGTACGTGGGCGACGCCGCGTCCTGCGATCCGGTGGAGGGAGGCTGGTACTACGACGACACCACCAAGGTGAACCCCACCAAGATCCTGCTTTGCCCGGCCACGTGCGAAGGCGTCAAGCTCAGCGAAGAGGGCGTGGAAGTCCTTCTCGGCTGCAAGACCATCCTCAAGTAACCCGCCCGCGCGCGGGACCAAGACGCGCCCTTCGGCATCCAAGGCAACATGCCCCGAGCTGTGCTGTTCGTCGTCTTCCTCGCCATCGCCACCACTGTGGTGGTCGGATGGCACTATTACCTCTGGGCCAGGCTCGTGCGCGACGTTCAACCCGCGGACCGCTGGCGCAAGGCAGGCAAGATCCTGTTCGTCGTGCTCGCCGTCGCGTTCCCCGCCGCGATGATCGCGGGACGCTCGCTCCCCGTCGACGCCCTCCGCCCCGCCTACTTGATCGGATTCGGCTGGCTAGGCACGTCGTTCATGCTCGTCATGATGCTTCTCGTCACGGACCTGGGGAAGCTGGGCGTCTGGGGTGTGCGTCGCGTGGCGGGAAGCCATCCCGTCAGTCCGGAGCGAAGGATCACCCTCGCGCGCATCATCGCCGGTGCCGTCGCGTTCACGGGCTTCACCAGCACCGCCACGGGGGCCGTCTCCGCACTCGGCGCCATCCCGGTCGAGCGTGTTCGCATCCCGCTGCGCCGCCTGTCCTCGAAGATGAGTGGGATTCGTGTCGTTCAGCTCACGGACCTGCACATCGGACCGACCCTCAAGCGCCCCTGGGTCGAGGGCGTCGTCGCGCAAGTGCAGGCGATCCAGCCCGACGTCATCGTGATCACGGGTGACCTCGTCGACGGTTCCGTCGAGGCGCTGCGTGAGCACGTGGCGCCCCTCGGCAAGCTCAAGGCCAAGCACGGCGTGTACTTCGTGACGGGCAATCACGAGTACTACAGTGGGGCGGACGCGTGGATCGCGGAGGTGGAGCGGCTCGGGATCCGGGTGTTGCGAAACGAGCACGTGGCGATCGGCGAAGGGGACGACGCGTTCTATCTCGCGGGGGTGGACGACTGGGATGCGGCTCGTCACGGCGCCGGACATGGGCACGACGTGGCTGCTGCGGTGCGAGGCTTGGACCCGGGGCGAGAGGTCGTGTTGCTTGCGCACCAGCCGCGCAGCATCCGGGACGCCGTGCGCCACGGTGTGGGACTTCAGCTGTCGGGTCACACGCACGGTGGGCAGATCTACCCCTGGTATCACTTCGTGTTTTTGCAGCAGCCCTACGTGTCGGGATTGCACCAGGTCGAGGATACCTTGCTGTACGTGAGTCGCGGGACGGGGTTCTGGGGTCCGCCCCTGCGGGTGGGCGCCCCGCCCGAGATCTCTCTGATCGAGCTCGTGCGCGCGTAACTCCAGTCGTTCGGCATCCCGTCACCCGATCAACCGCACTCCGTCGATCGATGCCCGGTTCTTCCCCTTCGCCTTGCTCTGGTACAGCTCCTCGTCCGCACGGCGAATGAGCGACCGCTCGTCGTCCCCAGGCATCGCCATCGTCGCTCCCACCGACACCGTGGTGCGAAGCTCGCGCTCTCCGTACGGGACCGACGTCGCCTCGATCAATGCGCGGAACCGCTCTGCCGCCTGCACGAGCCCCATCTGGTCCACGCTCGACACGATGGCGATGAACTCGTCCCCTCCCCACCGCCCCTTGACGTCGAAGGGCCTCGACCCGACCAGCAGCGTCTTCGCCACGGCCCCGAGCACGATGTCCCCCGCGTCGTGACCATGGCTGTCGTTGATCTCCTTGAGGTCGTCGATGTCGAGCAGAATCACCCCGAAGGGCGCTCCCCCACGCGACAGCTCAGTGCACAGCGATCGCAAGGTCAGGTCCGTGTATCGACGGTTGGCAAGGTTGGTCAGCGGATCGAGGAACGATAGCTTCTCGAGCTCGCGAATGCGCTGCGCCACCGCCATTCCCGTCGTTCCCTCCCGGAACACCTGCAGTGCCCCAACCACGTTGCGCGCGTCGTCCACGAGCGGCGCGAACCGCACGTGCACCGGCACGCGGTGGCCGTGCTTGTGCCGGATGAACAGCTCCGCATCGCTCGTGTGGCGGTCTTGGATGGCCTTGCCGAGCAAGCATCCCGACTTGCAAATCGAGCGGCCCCGCTCGTCCACATGGACCAGGATGCCCGCGCTGCACTTGCTGCCGACGACCTCGCTCGCACCGAAGCCCGTGATCGCCTCGGCCCCGCGGTTCCAGTACGTCACCTGCCGCCGGAGATCGAACGCACAGACGGCCTCGGAGAGGTTCTCCAGGATCGTGCGGACGAGGTTTGCGTCGGGATGCAGCGTCATGGTTGGGCTCGCGTCGAAACCACTCGCGTTTGAACATGCGTGACGCGCCCTCGATCGTCGAGTCCATGCCGACGGTCTTCCGCTTCACGATTCGCCAGGCCGAGGCAACCGCTCAGCACTGTTCGTTGCCACCGACACCTTCGAACGAATGCTCCGTCAAGGAGAGGCGGGCTGTTCGCGAAGCACGCTCACCTTGTCCTCGTCGATGGCCAGGACCTGCGCCAGCGCAGACCCGTAGTGCGACGCGAGCCCGATGTCGATTCGCCACACACGATCGTTGCAGGCCGAGGTGATGCCCCCCTTCTGGGGCGTGTGGCCGACCACCATGCGCTTGGCGCCCACGTGGTCGAGCGCGGTCGCGAGCACACGGCAGTCCCGAGCGTCTACGTCGGGTGAAGAGTAGCGGCGGTTCCAGGTCGGTGCGTCCTCGCCGTCCATGACGGGCGGTGGGTTGGGCCGGTCACCGCGCATCCACGCCTTGACCTCGCGGTTGAGCTTTCCGAGCCCGTAGCGGATGTGCTTGGACAGAACGCCGCCGTGGACGAAGAGCGTGTCGTTCACCATCACCACGGTGTCGAGGCGGGCGAGGCGCAAGGCGTAGGGGCCGCCGGGTGCGAAGGCCAGCCCGCGCGCCCGCTCGTGCTGTTCGAACCGCTCACCGAGTCTCGGGTTTGGCGGCGACGTGACGTTTTCGAAGGACGTGAACCCGCCACGGGTCACGTACCGAAGATCGCCCGCCACGTTCATGATCTCGTGGTTGCCGTGCAACGCGTACACCGCGCCGCCCGCCTTTTTCGCCTCGTCTCCCAAGCGGTCGAACAGATCCAGTATGGCTCGCTCGTCATCGCCGCGGTCCAGCACGTCCCCCGTTTGCACGAGCACCGTGCTGCCGCCAGACCACGCGTCCTTGTCGTCGATCACCCCTGCCGTGCGCAATGCCCGGCGCGTGGCGCCCATGTCCCCGTGCAAGTCTCCTACCGCGACGACCCGTCCCGTGGCGCGGAACCGGTACGAGGTGTCCGTCTCCTCGAGGCGCGCCGACGACGCAGGCAACGTCGTGGACGAGGGAGCGTTCTTTGCCGGCTCGGTGGGCGTGCGATCGCAACCCCACAGGAGCGCGAGAGCCAGGGAACCGAGAAGACAGCGTCGAGACAGGTGTGCCATGACCCCGACACGCTATGGGCAACGCAGAATCGGTGCAACCTTGCAGCGAGCTTCGGGGCGAGGCGGTCTTGGGGGCCGCAGATTCCGCAGAGAGCCGCAGATGGCGTTGGTTGTGTATGCGGAGGTCGGCGGTCGAGCGGCGACGGGACCGTTCGTTGCCCGGTCCGCGCGGCGGATTGGGTAACGGCGCGGCGGTGCCGCGCACAACGCTCGACTCGACGGTGTCGAGTCGCTACGTCGGCGGATTTGTACCGACTGTGACGGTGCTCGTGCTCGTGCTCGTGCTCGTGCTCGGAATCCGAGACCAGATCGGCGACGGCGACGGCGACGGCGACGCCGGAGGGAGCGGGGGTCGACCGGCGATCGCAGACCTACGGTGCGGACTCCGCTGCCCTCTTGTCGATCCGGTCCATCGCCTTGCACCACGGTTCTTTGGGATACCCCAGCTGGTCCACCAACGTGCAAAGGCGTCGCGCGTGGTCGAGATCCGGCTTGAGTCCCTTGGTGATCGCGCGCTTGGTGTCCGCCTCCACACGCGAAACGAGTGCTTCCTTTGCCTCCGGGGAGAGAGACACCCCTGCACCCGTCAGCAACCTCTTCACGTGGTTCGACATCGCGTCCGCCTCGCCCCACAAGGCGACGGATCCCGTCGCGCTCGCCACGTAGGCCCTCCAGAATTGCTCGCCGCTCGGGGTGTCCTGACACGGCATGGCCGACGCGCCGACGAGCAGGTCCTTCGGGGTCAAGCTCTTCGACGTCACCCGCACGAGCAGCTCGCGGGACGGTCCCGCCCGCGGCTCGTCGTTCTTGTCCCACTGTCCCGCCATCGCGCGGTCAGCCATGGCGGAGCAGGCGGCCACGTAGGCCTCTCGCTCTCTCTTTCGGGCGCACTCCTGGTCCCTCTTCGCCACCGCATCGAGCTGCTCCGGTAGCGCGTGCCCCATGTCCTTCGGATCCACCTCGCCGGCGCACGGGTCTGCATTCCCTACCGCGCTCGCGATCCGGTCACGGGCACCGGCCACCACGACGTGATGCCACGCGAAGGCGGAGGCCACCACCGCAAGGACGGCCGCCACGGCGCCCACGCCAGCAGCCATCACGATGCGCCGACGAAAGACGACCTGCCGAATCGCAGGGTCGTCGGCGAGCGCGGCGCCCGCCTGCTCGATCATCGCCTCCCAACGAGCCACGGCCTCCGCAAGCGCGCTGACGGGCTGCGCGATGTGCTCGTCGAGCGCGTAGCGCGCCGCGATGGCGCGCAGGTGTTGGCTCGCGGCCTCCGGCTTGGTCTGCGGCGGCACGAGGGACCCCAGCGCCCCCACGAACTGTCCCACCGAGCCCCGTGCCACGGCCTGACAGCGAGCCACCTCCTGCAGCAGCGTCGCCATGTCGCCGGCCGGCATCGCCCTCTCCACCACGTCACGCGACAGACGAAGCGAACGCGTCACGTCGTCGATGCCCTTCTCGTAACCGGCCTTCAGCCGTTCCGCCCCGAGGGCCTCGAGCCCCTCGGTCACCTGCCCACGGGCAAGCTTTTCCACCGCCGCCCGCAAGGGTTCCATGCTCGATCGGACGAACGGGGCACCGAACGTGGGGGCCATGATGGTCATGCGTCGCGAGGCGTGCCCGAAAGCACCAACGCAGTATGCCAGCACGCGCGCGACGTTAGCAACGGCTCGTCTGCGCACGTTGCCCCCCGCCGCTCGTGAGCGCCTGCGGCACGACACCTTGGCGCGCTCTGCTTCGTCTCGTTGGCCCGTCTCGTTGGCCCGGCGACAGCCGTCGTGATAGCTTTCGCGGCCGGAAACATGGACATGAGTCAGAAGAAGCTTCGCGTCGCCGTCCTCGGCGCCACCGGCATGGTCGGACAGCGATTCCTCGCCCTGCTCGAGAACCACCCGTGGTTCGACGTGGCCGTGGTTGCCGCGAGCACGCGATCCTCGGGCCAGACCTATGCGGAGGCCGTGAAGGACCGATGGGCCCTCGCCTCGCCCCTGCCAGCCGCTTTCGCCTCCCTGCCCGTCCAGGATGCCTCGGAGGTGGCAAGCATCGCCCCCGGGGTCGACTTCGTCTTCTGCGCGGTAGACATGCCGAAAGACGCCACCGCGCGGCTCGAGGAAGCCTATGCGAGGGCGGAGACCCCGGTGGTCTCCAACAACTCGGCCCACCGCGCCACACCCGACGTGCCCATGATGATTCCCGAGATCAACGCCGGCCACGCGGACGTGATCCCCTTCCAGCGCAGGCGCCTCGGCGTCACCCGCGGCTTCGTCGCGGTCAAGCCCAATTGCTCGCTGCAGAGCTACGTACCCGCGATTCACCCGCTGATGGACTTCCGCCCCAAGCGCGTGGCCGTGAGCACCTACCAGGCCATCAGCGGCGCCGGCAAGACGTTCGCTTCGTGGCCGGAGATGACCGACAACGTCATCCCCTACATCAAGGGCGAGGAGGAGAAGTCCGAGCAAGAGCCGATGAAGATCTGGGGTCGCATCGACCACGGTGTCATCGTCCCCTGCACCGAGCCTCTCCTCAGCGCACAGTGCATCCGGGTCCCTGTGACCGACGGTCACCTCGCCACGGTGTTCATCGCGTTCGAGAGGCACCCTGCCCGCGAAGAGATCCTGTCTCGCTGGCGGGACTTCGCCGGTCCTCCCCAGCGCTTCGACCTGCCGAGCGCTCCCAAGCCGTTCCTCACGTACTTCGACGACGACACGCGGCCCCAAACTCGACTCGACCGCGACCTCGGGTCGGGCATGGGCGTGTCCGTGGGACGCCTGCGAACCGATTCGATCTTCGATTACCGGTTCGTGGCCCTCTCGCACAACACCGTGCGAGGTGCGGCCGGAGGAGCCGTCCTCACGGCGGAGCTCCTGACCCACGAGGGATACATCACCGCGAAGTAGCCCGATCCCGGAGAACCACAGAGGACGCAGAAAGCACAGAAGGGGTTGTCGCGGAGCTTGGCAGCGCGCGTGAAGCCGGGTCGGTACAACTCCGCCGCCGTAGCGACTCGGCACTGCCGAGTCCAGCGCTGCGCGCGGCATCGCCGCGCCTAAGGTCGATCCCGATCTTTACAGCCCGATCCCGGAGAACCACAGAGGACGCAGAAAGCACAGAAGGGGTTGTCGCGGAGCTTGGCAGCGCGCGTGAAGCTGGGTCGGTACAACTCCGCCGCCGTAGCGACTCGGCACTGCCGAGTCCAGCGCTGCGCGCGGCATCGCCGCGCCTAAGGTCCATTCCGATCCCAGATTGTTGCAGTCCGGAACCGACCGTGTTCTCCGCTCCTTCGCCGCGCCCCGAGCCCTCTCAGGGCAAGTGACGCACGACAACCACCGTCGCCGACGCGTCCGACACGCTCATCATCGCGCCGCTCTCCCCCACGCTCACCGCAACCCAGCTCGCACCGCCACGGCGCAACTGCGACGGCCTCTCCGACCACGCGACGGGACGCAGGATCGGTCCCGTCTCGGTGGCGTCGCGCACGTGCTCCCACCGCAGCGTGGGCCCGATGCTCCCGCCGAACCCCGTGTCCTCCATCGTGTCCACGAACCAGTACCGTGCGTTCGCCGTCGTCGACGTCGCGACCTTCCCCTCGAGGCCGACCAAGAGCAAGGCGGTCGCGAAGTCCACGTACCACTCCGACAAGGGGCGGCCGTCGACAGGACGGAGGCGGTCCCAGCCGGACTCGCTCGACGCGAACGCCTCCATGTACGCGAGTCCCCCCGCGTCCTCGATCACCGTGCCTCCCCCCTTCACCGTCATCGCCCCCGCCTGATCGAACAGATACTCCTGCACGAGGGAGCCGAAGCCGTAGGAAGCAAGGTTCGCCGTAGGCTCCTTGATGTAGCCCGGCGCCATCAGACGCCACAGGGACATCTCCTCCGGGTGCTCGAGCGCCGCCACCGCAGGCCACGCCCACGATTGCCCGCTCCACCCCATCACCACGCTCGCCAGGCCCTCCACCGCATAGATGTCCGCGTCCACCCACGCAGGCACCGTGGCCGGGTCCGACAAGAACGGCGCGATCCTCCTGCCCAAGTAAGTGAGCTGCGCCACCTCGTGGGACATCAACGTCGCCGTCTCCCACGTGGGAATCGCCACGTCCACGCCTTGGGCGTACACGACCTCGCCATGGTCGTACGTCACGGGGAACGTCCCCGGGGCGAAAAGCGTGGCCGACGGGTAGCTGAACGCAGCCACGGCGGCGGGAATCACGTCCGTGAACAGGATGTCGATCTTGCCGTTGGCGTCGACGTCCGTGGGCTCGCCCACCATCGCCTCGGCGCGAGGCAGGACCGCCTGGTCGAGTCGCTGCAACAGGTCCGAGAGGATCGCGTCGGGCAGCTGCGAGCCGGGAGGGGACGACGTCTGGTCCTCCCAGAGCTGCACGTGCTGGCCCGAGGCGCGAAGCTTGGCGGTGCGAGCCAGGGTGACCGCGCCGCTGGCGTCGTAGTCCGGGACATGGAACACGCGGTCGCCCGTGTCTTGCGGTACAGGCCCAGGTAGCGGCGTGGGCGCATGCGGGGCGGGCTCGGTTTGCGCAGGCACCCGGGCCAGCATGGCCGCCGTACCGGACCGCTTCACACGGGACAACGGAGTCCGCGCAGCGCGAGCAGCGAGAGACGTCGGGTCCGTCGCCGCGCCGGAGATGCTCAGGGGATAGTCGATGAGGTCGTCGGCGGACACGTCCGTGTGCACGACCGCGACGGCGTACCTCCCCGGGCTCAACGCCAGCGTGGCACCCGCCCCCTTCACGCGAACCACTTCCCCCAGAGGCGCGGCGGACGTCTCACAGGCGCCGCTGGCGCACGCTTCGTCGTCGGCGCAGGTCGCGTCGACCTCGAGCAACGTCCCCGTGGGGTCACAGACCATCACTTGCGTGAAGTCGCCGGAGCATTGCTTGGATCCGGGCGTACACGCGCGCGACACGCACTTGGAGCTGTCGGTGGTGGGCACGCACACCGTGCTGCTCGGACAGGGCGTGCTCACGAAGGAGAGCCGGTCCGGCGAGCAAGTGGAGCGGTCCGGGTCCGCAGGCCCTCCCTCGCACCGTGACTCCCCGGGGGCGCAAACAGGTTCCGCACAAGCCCCGGTGGCACTGTCACAAACCAGCGAGCCCGCACACGGCTCGGTCGACCAGCCCGCCCCATCCGCCGAGCACACGGACCTCGCGGCCGTTCCCGGACTCCCCGTACACTTAGCCGCCCCCGGCTCGCAACCCTCGCTCACGCTCGCGCAAGCCCCGGTGGCCGGGTCGCATGCCGACCCCGTCGGGCACGCCTTCTCGAACCACCCTCTCCCGTCCGCGCGGCACACTTCGTAGCTCTTGTCGCTCTCCGCAGCGCACCGCTGCGCCCCCGGGTCGCATGTATCCCCAGGAACCGGAGGCGGAAGATCACGAGGGTCAGGGTCCGTCGACGGACACCCCGGCAACAAGACCATGCACCCCACCGCCGCGAGCCATGCGCCTCGCAGACCATCCCCGCACAGGAACGAACCCATGAGCCAACCTCGATCAAGCGCCCCTCGCAGGAGCGGAAAGGAATAAGAAGACTCAGGAAGGGTAGCACGCGAGGCCTTTTGTGCATCCGGCTCGTGCCGTGCTCCGAGCGCTCTCCGTCAGTACTGTGACAACGGCGTGGGCATGAACAGAAGCACGAACAGCAACAACGTCGCGATCGCGATGACCTTGCGGCCCCGATCGAGCTCCCCCGGTTCCGTCGGCGGATGGTTGCCCCCCGAAAAGGCCCGCAACAGGAACAAGAAGCCGAACCACACGAGCCAGAACATCGACATCTCGAACGCCCGGCCCACCGTCTCGCCGACCGGCTCGGTCCCCATGCCCCGCAGGAAGTGGTACCCGAAGTTCACCGCGAACACCCCGAGCAAGCTGAAGTGCACCACCTTCGCGATCGTGTTCTGACGCGGTCCGAGCAACGCGTACGCCACGTGTCCCCCGTCGAGCTGCCCCACCGGCACCAGGTTGATCATCGTGATGAGCAGCCCCACCCAGCCCGCAAACGCCGTCGGGTGCAGGAACACATCGCTGCCCTCCGGGATCGGCCCGACCGTCAGCCACTTGAGCAGCGAGTACAGCAAGCACTGCCCCTCGAGCAGCCCGGACCCCGTGATCTCCTTCACCTCCGAGTGCAGCAGCCCCCACACGAGGATGGGAAGGGCGAACACCATTCCCGCCAGGGGGCCCGACGCCCCGATGTCGAGCAGCGCCTTGCGCGAGCCGATCCTCCCCCGCATCGAGATGATCGCTCCCATCGTCCCGAACGGGCTGATCGGCATCGGGATGAAGTAGGGAAGCGACGCCGACACGCGGTGAATGCGCGCCGCGATGTAATGCCCGAACTCGTGCGCGAGCAAGATCGCCATGAGCGGCACCGCGAAGGTCCAGCCCTTCCACAGGTTGCGCAGGGTGAATGGCTCCTCCCCGAACAGCATCTCTTGGTTGCCCGCCAGCAGCACGCTCACCAACGTGGCCACGAACAGCCCCACGTTCGTGGCGTAGTTGCGCCGCCGTTCGGGCTCGGGTGGCACCCCTTGCACTGGGTCCTGGCGAGGAGGCTCGAACACGGACCGCGGCATGCCTGTGGTCGGAGGAGGAAAGCCCGGTGTGCTCATGCGGGGCCTCTCGCCCCTAGCTCTTGTCGGATGACGTCCACGAGCCGGTCGAGCTGAGGACCGATGTCGCCGTCGAGCTCCCCGAAGTCACTCACGAACCGCAAGCACCCGCGCTTCCTGTCGGGGTCGGCCTGGATCTGAACGCGCTCCGGCGGCATTCCATACGTCGCCACGTGCCGTTCCAACGACGGAACGTCCTCCGGGTGCGCATGAATGGTCACACGACGCGACCGCCAGAGATGAACCATGGCCTCCCGCGCCATGTCCGCGACCACGTCGGCGTCGAGCCGCAAGGCCGTCCCCAGCAGGCGCTCCGCCAGCAGGCGGGCGATCGCCACCGAACGCTCGAGCGATGCCTCGTCCAGGGCCGCTTCCCGCTGTTCGAGCCGCAACCACGAGGCGGCCAGCCTGGCTGCGCCTTGCTCGAGCCCGCGTTGCTCCGCGCCTTGGCGGATCCGGTCGGCTTCCTCCTGCGCCTCGCGCTTGAGCGCCTCGGCTTGCTCTTGCGCGAGCGCGATCATGCCCGCGGCGTGCCACGCAACCTCCAGCCGCTCACGGCGCACGATTCGGCTCCGAGCCCTGCGCGACACCGTCGCCCACGCCGGCTCCGTCGGTCCCGAGGCCAACGTCACCGCCGTCATCTCCTGCCCGTTTCGAACGATACGACCACGTCCCGGTGTCATCGCAAGCTCCACCCGTCCAACTGCACGGCGAGAGGGCCGAGGTATGCGGCCAGCGTGCGAGCACGTCGCGTCCGATCTCCCTCGCGCAGCGGCTGCGCAATCTCCTCCAGCTGCTCTGCGGTGGCGAGACCACCCAGCAGCTCTTCCACAGGGACGCTCGCTCCCTCCAGAAGACAGAGCACGGCAGCAGCTGTCTTCGCCGTCTCGATCCGCTCGCTACGATGATCCGTCATGCGTGTTCGGTCTCGCTCCGCCGCTCCAGAAAACCACAGAAGACACAGAGGGCACAGAAGGGGTGGGGTGGGTACGGAGGTAGGCCGCGGGTACGCCTGACTCTGCCCATTCCTGGTTCTCTGTTCCGTGTTCCGTGTTCTCAGCTCCTAGTTGATGTCCGTCATCCGTCCATTGTCGTAGTAGGGCCCTAACCCGGTAGGCACTACCACGAGGTCGTGGTGGTTCGCACGTCATCCGTCAACGAGACCCTTCCTCCACCAAGCCGAACCGCTCCTTCCCGTCCTCTCGCACTCTGCCTTCGCTCACCAGCTTCTCGAGGTGCGAAAGCAACGATAGCCTCGCCAGCGGCCACACCGCGACAGGCGTGTCGTCGTAGACATGGGCCAGCAACTCGTCGACCCGCGCGCCCCCTCCTGCCGCGCGCAGCGCGCGTACGACCTTGCCCTCGCGCATCAGCCTGTGCGCATGCGTGGCGCGCAACACCCTCGAAGGCCTCTCGATGGGATCGCCGTGCGCGGGAAGCCCGATGCGCGCTTCCAGCCGAGCCAGACGCTCCAGCTGATCGAGGTACACGCGCATGTTTCCGTCCCCCGGCGCCACCAGGATCGTCCCCCGCGTCGCGATCATGTCCCCGAGCACCAGCAGCCCCAGCGTGGCCTCGTGCAAGCACACGTGCCCGGGAGCGTGTCCCGGCGTGTGCAACACCTCCCAGCGCTGCGTCGGCCCCTCGAGCTCGAGTCGGTCTCCGTCCACCAGCGTCCGATCGAACCGCACCCCGGGCATTTTCGCCTGCGTCGCCTCGTGCCCCCACAGCGCCAAGCCCAGCTCCCGCTGTAACGTCGTCGCCGCACCCACGTGGTCTTGGTGGTGATGCGTGACCACGATCGCGACGGGACGACGCCCCTCGGCGCGCATGTCTTCTACCCACGCGATCATCGCCCGCTGCTCCGCCTCGTCGTGCGGTGCGGGCTCCACGATGAGGACCTCACGTCCTCCGAGCGCATAGGAGTTGGTATGGGTGGCGGGGGGAAGAGTCCTGGTTCGGGTCGGAAAGGACTCGACGCGGAAGCCGAGGTCGCGAGGACGCGTCACGAGAGCATCCTGGGTCCGGGGCGTGTTGGAAGCAAGGGGTGGCGCCGAACCCAAATCCGGAGGCACGCCCCCATCCCGGCCTTCCCCCGTCCGTCGGGGGAAGGAGCCCTGTCGCCCACCTTGTTGGTGGCAGACCACCTTGCCGTTCGCCAAGCAAGATCCAGAGCGTGCCCCTGCGGTCCGTCGCTTCGCTCCGGATCAGGGCCGAAGGCGGATTGGGTCAGACGGTCTCGATGACGACGGCGAGCGCTTCTCCGCCACCGATGCACAGGGTGGAGAGCCCGCGCTTGACCTTCCGATCGATCATGGCGTGCAGCAGCGTGGTCGTGATGCGAGCGCCGGAGCAACCGATCGGGTGGCCGAGGGACACCGCGCCTCCGTGCACGTTGACCTTGGCAGGGTCGAGCTTGCACGCCTGGATCGAATGCATGGTCACGACCGCGAAGGCTTCGTTGATCTCGAACAGGTCGATGTCGTCGGTCTTCAGGTTCAGCCTGGCGAGCGTCTTGTCGATGGCCGCGGCAGGCGCCGTCGTGAACCACGCGGGGTCTTGAGCCACCCCGGCGTACCCCACCACGCGAGCCAGCGGCGTGAGGTTCCGCTCCTTCACTGCTTTCTCGCTCGCGAGCACCATCGCGCATCCACCGTCGTCGATCTTCGAAGCGTTCGCCGCGGTGATCGTCCCGTCCTTCGCGAAGGCCGGGCGCAGCTGCGACATCTTCGCCGGGTTGCCTCGTCCGGGCTCCTCGTCCACCTTGATCACCAGCGGGTCGCCCTTCTTCTGCGGCACCTCGACGCCCACGATCTCGGCGTCGAACTTGCCGTTCTTCTGCGCGTCCAGCGCGCGCTTGTAGCTCTCCGCCGCGAACGCGTCCTGGGCCTCGCGCGTGAACCCGAACTCCTTCGCGCACTTCTCGCCGAACATGCCCATGTGCTGGTTCCCGTAGGGGTCCCACAGGCCGTCGAAGATCATCCCGTCCACGACCTTGCCATCACCCATCCGCATGCCGTCGCGCGCCGCCGGAAGGTAGTACGGAATGCGAGACATGGACTCCATCCCGCCGGACACCACGATGTCCGCGTCGCCGAGCATCAGCGTCTTGGTGCCGAAGACAATCGCCTGCAGGCCCGAGCCGCATACCTTGTTGATCGTCGTGCACGGTACGGACGCCGGAATCCCTGCGAAGATGGAGGCTTGGCGCGCCGGCGCCTGCCCGATCCCCGCGCTGACCACATTGCCCAGGAACACCTCGCCGACGTCCTCCGGGTGAAGCTTCGCACGCTCGAGGGCTGCCTGGATCGCCACGGCCCCGAGGCGCGGCGCAGGCACGGACGCGAGCGCCCCCTGGAAGCTTCCAATGGGCGTGCGAGCTGCGCTGACGATGTACACGGACTGCGTCATGAACCTTCTCCTTTTACCTGGTTCGGCTTGATCCTTCGTGCCGTCGCCATACCGCGAAGCGACCTCTGCCGAAAGGCTCGAGGCGGAGAAGCCGGGACCGCGGACCGCTCGTCCCGGACCGCGTGCGTCACTCCGCGTCCGGATCCGGCGGCGGCGAAGGCGGTTCGGCCTCCGTCGTGCCCTCTGTCGTGCCCTCTGTCGTGCCCTCTGTCGCGCCCTCCGTTGTGCCCTCCGCCTCGACGCTGTCGGCCGTCGGCCGCTCCGCCTGTCGATCCGGTTGGACCGGCGACGTCGGCTCCACAGGGGGCGGTGTCTCGCTCCCGCTTCCGCCGCACGCGGCCAAGAGGGTCGCGACCAGGGCCACCACGAACGTTCGAAGAGTCATCGATTCCTCCAGGGACAAGGGACTGGACCGGGGTTGTACGTTGGGTCGGTCACCCGTCGCAAGCCGCGAAGGAGCGGTGATTTCCGAAGGACGATCGGTTGCTGACAACGGGCTCGGAATAGTCGATAACCGTCGCCATGATCGGTCGACTCACCGGGGTGCTCGTCGACAAAGACGCGGACGGGGACATCGTGCTGGACGTGCACGGTGTGGGCTACGAGCTGACGGTGCCGCAGGGCACGCTTGGGCGCGTGAGCGTGTCGGCCGACGGGCAAGGCATCATGCTGTTCGTGCATACGCACGTTCGCGAGGACGCGCTGGTGCTGTATGGGTTCAGCTCGGCGACGGAGCGGCGGGCATTCCGGACGTTGCTTGGGGTCTCGAGCATCGGTCCGCGTCTTGCCTTGTCGATCTTGTCGGTGTTGCCGGCGTCGGAGTTGGCGAGGGCGGTGCAGGGTAAGGACGCGCGGGCGTTGGTGGCGGTGCCTGGGGTGGGGAAGAAGTCGGCGGATCGGATCCTGCTGGAGCTGCAGGACAAGCTGGGGTTCGCGATGGGGGGATCGTCGGCGCGTGGGCCGGGGTCCGAGGCGAAGGTCTTGGGGCCGGTGAGCCAGCAGGTGGTGGAAGGGTTGACGCGCCTGGGGTTCAAGCCCTCGGAGGCCGAGTGGGCGGTCTCCTCGCTCGGGAAATCCGTGGAAGATCAGTCGATTGGCGAGGTCATTCGGGAAGCTTTGGCCTTGCTTCGCCACTGAAGACCGACGATTGTGTGCAGCGTCCTTGACCTGTCGACGCGCACGGCGATAATCGCGAAGGCTTCGGATCGGACGGGCCGAGTCTTCAGCCAGTGTCGTGGACGGCACCAGTGAGGGCGCATTTGCGCAAGCCACCAGGAGGTAACCGGTGATCACGTGTTCCAAGTGTGGAAAGGAGAACCAGGATCACTATAAGTTCTGCCTCGGATGCGGGGCGGAGCTTCCCCGTGATGCGGCTCCCAAGCCGTTTGCCCCGCGCACGCCCCCGCACGGGATGAAGGCCGTGCCGAGTGGGAAGAGTGCGCCTGCGATGGCCGTAGCCCCCGCCCCTGCACCCGCCCCGGTGATGGCGGCTCCCGCTCCGATGCCACCCGTGTCCGCGGTGCCTCGCCCGGCGGCCGAGCAGGCTCCTGCCCCCGCTCCGGCGCCTGCCCCGGCTCCCGCCCGAGCGCCCGAACCTGGCGGCGATACGGTCACGTGTCCCCAGTGCGGCCACGTCAACTCCACCGCCTTCAAGTTCTGCGCTTCCTGCGGCTACAACCTCACCAAGGTGGCCGCTGCAGCCGCTGCTGCCCCCGCTCCCGTCGCCGCCGCTGCTGCCCCCGCCGCCGGCGTGACCGTCAGCTGGAAGCTCACCGTGCTGCGCGCCGACGGCACCGACGCGGGAACGTACGAAGTGCCTTCGAACATCACGTTGGTGGGCCGCGAAAGTGGCGGCATCTTCGGCGGCGATTCGTACCTCTCGCCCCAACACGCGAAGCTCACTGTGCGAGACGGCAAGCTGTTCGTCGAGGACGCAGGTTCCCTCAACGGCACGTACATCAAGCTCAAGCGCGACATCTCCGAGTTCGTGGCCGACGGGCAGTTCTTCCGCATCGGACAGGAGATCATCCGGTTCGAGAAGCTTCATCCCGATGCGCCCGTGGCGGGTGTCGAGAAGATGGGCAGCCCGTCCACCGGATACATCGGCCGCATCGTCTTGGTGACCGGTCGCGGCACCGACGGCAACGCGTACCCAGTGCCCCAGCTTGGCGTTCACATCGGCCGCGAGCGTGGTCATGTGCTGTTCCCTGAGGATGGCTACGTTTCCGGGCTTCACTGCTCGCTCACGGCAAAGGATGGGGAGGTCTTCCTCACCGACCTCGGAAGCTCCAACGGTTCGTTCGTGCGTCTGACGAGTGAGCGTGAGGTGCTGGACGGCGACATCCTCTTGATGGGTCAGCAGCTGTTTCGCGCCAGCCTCTGATCTCTCGATTCGACGACAGACCGTGCGGTTGCGTGAAGACGACGCGATCCCAGCCACCCAGGTCCGCTTGCGCGCATCGGAGGGTCGGAGACCATGGATCACCAGAACATCCAAACCATTCGTGTGGTCGCGGCGGTCGTGGAGAACAACGGCCGCTATCTCATCACCCAGCGTCGGCCCACCGCGGTGCTTCCTTTGATGTGGGAGTTCCCGGGCGGTCGGGTCGAGGAGGGAGAGACGGACACGGCCGCGCTGCAGAGGGAGGTCCGACACCGCCTGGGTGTCGACATCTCGGTCGGCCAGCTCATCTCCTTTGTCTCTCACCCGTACGAGCGCTACGTGGTGGACCTGTACCTGTACGAGTGCCGGCTCACGCGCGGCGAGCCGAGCCCGCGCAACGTCCACGCCTTCCGCTGGGCGACCAGCGCCGAGTTCGACCAGTACCCCTTCACGCCCGCCGACGAAGCCTCCATGAACCAACTCCTCGGCCTGCCCTGACCCTCCCTCCGGCGTGCCGACATCGGAACGCGTGATCAGGTGCAAGAAGATCACTAGCTGTGCTTGACAACCGATGCCCCTCCCTGTAAAAACCGCGACCCCATTCTTGATTGAGCCGAGATCCTCGTGCTCGTCATCCGGATGACGCCATCCGGAAGCGCTGAAGTCGTACGAAAGGCACCAGGCCATGAACCGAACGTTCTCCGCCAAACCCGCTGAGGCCGCCGCCTCCAGGGAGTGGTGGGTCGTCGACGCCGAGGGCAAGTCCCTCGGGCGTCTCGCCAGCGAGATCGCCAAGATCTTGCGTGGGAAGCACAAGCCGACCTTCACCCCCCACGTCGACACGGGTGACTTCGTCATCGTCATCAACGCTGCCAAGGTCGGGCTGACTGGATCCAAGCTCGACAAGAAGCAGTACTACCGGCACAGCGGTGCCCCGGGTGGCTTCCGAGCAGAGTCCTATCGCCTGCTCATCGGCCGCAAGCCGGAGTTCCCCATCCAAAAGGCCGTCAAGAACATGCTGCCGAAGAACGTCCTCGGGCGTCAGATGATCGGCAAGCTCAAGGTCTACGCCACGGGGGAACACCCCCACGCGGCGCAGAAACCGCAACCCCTCGAGATCTGAGCGTCATGCCCACCGACAATCGAATCTACGCCACCGGGAAACGCAAGAGCGCTGTCGCTCGCGTCTGGCTCAGCAATGGGTCCGGGCAGTTCATCGTCAACAACACCCTCGCGGACGATTACTTCGAGCGCGAGACCACCCGCATGATCTGCCGACAGTCCCTCGAGCTTCTCGAAGCCATCGAGAACTTCGACGTCTGGGCCACCGTCAAGGGCGGTGGGCACAGCGCCCAGGCAGAAGCGCTCCGCCACGGCATCGCCCGCGCTCTCATCGAGCAGGACCCAGACCGTCGCGGCATGCTCAAGCGCGCTGGCTTCCTCACGCGCGACGCGCGCGAGAAGGAACGCAAAAAGTACGGACAGCCCGGCGCCCGCAAGCGCTTCCAGTACTCCAAGCGCTAGCCTCGTTCCGACCGATTCCGTCGCGGGATGGCGTCCCCTCGCCCGTCCCGCGCTCCCCATTCCATCTTCCCCTTGCGAAACCCCGCCCACACGTGAAGCATGGCCCCATGCGGGCCACCACAGGACGAGCCGTCTCCGCCACCATCCTCCAACGACTCCACCAAGCCCTCGCCCAAGGCGAGCCGCTCTCCTACCAGCAACTCGCCGACCACGCCGGCTGCACCGTGCGCTCCGTGCGCAACTACCTCGACCAACCCGCCCAGCTCTTCGGCTTCCCCATCGAGAAGTCCCGCGACCCCCAACACCGCGTCCTCGTCCGCGCCATCCTCTCCCCTCCCGTTGTCCCCCCCTCCGACATCGACCCCTTCCACGAGGCCTTCCTTCACGCCCTCTTCCCCAACGACGCTCCCCCCACGCCCGGACCCGTCGTCGTCGCTCTCCCCAGCCTGCCCCGCTACGGCCGGCACCAAGCCCTCGTCGCGCGACGATGGGCCGACCACAGCCGCACACGAACCCAGGCCCTGCGACTGCGCGTCCCTGGCTTCGCCATCAACCCAAACCTCTGGCCCCTCGGCGTCGTCATCCACCAACACGCAGGGGTCGTCCTGGTGGGGTTGCCGTGCGACGCCAAGGCCCCGACCCAGCCCCTCACCATCGAGTTGCATCGACTCCCCGACGAGCCCGATCTTCTCGACCCGATCGACCGCAACCCACCCGCTTGGCTGAACGACGTCACCCTCGACCAACTCATCGACTTGCCCTTCTGCGCATCGCCACCAGGGGATGACGCGATGGTCGACGTGCACGTGCGCTTCGACGCCTCGCTTACCGATCGTCTCCGTCACTGCGTGTGGCACCGCTCCCAGTTGATGGTGCTGCGCACGGACGGGCAGCTCGACGTTCGCTTCGGTCCCGTCCCTCTGCGACTCGCGGCCAGCTGGGCTTGCTCCTTCGGATCGGGCGTGACCGTTCTCGGAGACAAGCGGCTTCGCAAGACCGTGAAGAAGAGATCGTTCTCCCCATGATCGAGCGACGACCCAACCTGCGAGCCCGCGCACCATTCCACGCTTGCGCCTGCGGCCTTCCGGACGCGTACGCGTCGACCACGCAACCAACGCTTACGTTTTCCACCATCCGTGGCACAATCTCGCCCATGCTCGAACACGGTCGACGCATGCTCTTGTGGATCGCTGGCGTGGCGCTGATGACGAGCGCTCTCGCGGCCTGCGCCTCGACCTCCGTGCGTCTCGACCGCGGACCCCGCGAGTACGTCGCCGCCGACTACCTGCCTGTCCTCAAGAAGTGGACGAGAACCGGCCAGCTGCTCACCCTCTCCGAGTTCGACGATCTGCTCACTGTCACCGCCACCTTCGAGTCCTACGACTTTCGTTGGGCCTACGTGGTTCGCTACGCGCAGGACTATCGCCTCACGGTCGATCAGCGCAGGCGACTGCTCGACAGCACGCTCGCAGAAGCCGAAGATCATCACCAGTTCTACGTCGCCCTGTACGGCACCAACTGGCGATGGACCGATCTCAACAAGCCCGAGTCCGGGTGGATCGTTCGCCTCATCGACGACGTGGGGAGCGAGACCGCGCCCGAAGAAATCGTTGCCATCCGAAAGCCCGGCGCGATCGAGCGCACGTACTTCCCCTACACGTCGCCCTGGCGCCGCGTGTATCGCATCCGCTTCCCCGTCACCACGTCGGAAGGCCAGCCCACCATCTCCAAAGGTGCTCGATGGTTTGGCCTGCGGTTCGCTGGCGCACAAGGAAACCAGGAGCTCCACTGGGACATCGAGCAAGACGAGTAACGATTCGCCACGCGTGGTCAGCCCGAGCCCGGCAAACCACAGAGGACGCAGAAGGCACAGAAGGGTGGTGCGGGGGTAGGCCGTGCGTGTTGCGCCTGCTCCGGATCGCCTTCCGTGTTCTCAGCTCCTCGTTGATGTCCGTCATCCGTCGATCGTCGGCGCTGGGACGCAACCAGGCAGCGACTTCGGATCAGGGCTCCCGCTCTTCGATCCGGTAGACCTTCCCGTCGTCCGACGCCGCGAGCAGCACGCCGTCGGACACAATCACGACCGGCGCATCGACGTCCCCGCCCGTAGCGACCTTCCACCTGAACTCACCGTTGCTCGTGAGCGAGTAGACCGCATCATCCTGCGCACCGAAGTACAGGTTCCCCTCCGCGTCCTCGACCGGCGACCCGTGCACGCCAAACTCCCGCGCACCCGTCCCCGGTACTGCGAAACTCCAAAGCTCTTCCCCCGTGTCCCCTCGCAAGCACACCACCCGCGGCGAAGGACCGTACACGCCTGCTACGACGTCGTGCGAACGCGTCACCGTCAGCCCCGCGCGCACGTGACCCCCGACAGGCGCTCTCCAAAGAACCTTGCCTGCTTCGGATTCGAGCGCCAGCACCGAGCCGCCGTCGGTCCCCACGTACAACGTGCCATGCTCGCCGAGGGAAGGCGCGCAGTCCACGTCTTGATCGACCTTCGTGGCGAAGCGCACCGTTCCCGTGCGACGGATGCCATAGACACGACGGTCCTGGGCGCCCACGAACACGGTGCCGTCGGGGCCGACCGCGGGCGAGGAGTAGATCTTGCGTTTCGAGCGAACCCGCCACACCACGGTGCCGTCCTTGCGGACGAAGTAGAGCGTGTCCTTGGCGGCGAAGACGAGGCCGTGATCGGGCGTGGGGGTGGCTGCCGTGTCCGCATCGCCGTCGGTGGCGAGGGACCAGAGAACGTTGCCGGTGGACGAGAGGCTGACGAAGCGATCGTCGTCGCTGCCGAGGTAGATGCGGTCGCCGACGACGAGGGGACTGGCGTACACGCGATCGTCGAGGCGGGTGGTGAAGGCGAGGGTGCCATCGGCGCGGACGCCGTGCACGTTGCCGCCGAGGGTCCCGACGACGACGGTGCCGTTGGGCAGGACGGCGGGGGCGGTCTGGATGGGGTCGTGCAAGTCAGCCAGGATGGAGAGGGAAGGGGAGGCGGGGCCGCGAAAGGGGCTGCGATTGCGGTGCGCGGGGTCGAGGTGGAACATGCGCGGGGCGCCGTCCGCGACGAGCGCCTCGGGGTCGGCGGCGCGAAGCGGCGGGGCCGAGGAGGCGGGAGCGACGACCCAGGATCCGGGGGGCAGGATGCGCATCGCTTCCGGGATGGGTCGGCTCGCGGCCCGTTGCTTGATCACGGCAGCCGTCAGAAACACGACGGCGACCACGCCGGCCACGACAGCAAACCGCACGTTCTCCGGGCTCACACCCCCAGCTAGGCTGTGTGCGAAGTCGACGTCAACGAGCAATCCGCCGCGAGCCTCTCGCGCGCGAACGAGCGTCCGCCGCCCTCGGAGACACCCCGGCAAGCCGACCGACGGTCACCCCCACTGCCCTTCGAGCTCGCGCCCCCTTGCTGCGTCCGGTGGCAGTCGGAGTCAGCGACGCCCCGGCGTCACTCGCAACGACTGCTTCCTCGCCTCGACGACCCCGGTCTGGCAGGGCTGCTCGCACATCTTGCGCCGGGCCAGCCAGCCCATGAGCGTCAGGGCCGCCTGATGCACGTGAGGCGGAACCCCCCGACGCTTGATGATCGAGACGATGGTCGCGATGAGCTCCGTTCGCTCTTGTTCGTCCAACCCCGACTCCCCATGCGGCGAAAGTTTTTGGTTCTTCGACGCGACAATCAGCACAGCGGCAGCTGTCTTGTCACTTCTGTTCACCAAGTCAATCCCCAAAATGCGTTGGCATGTTGCGTGCTTCATAGCGATTCGACGAGGACCTCGCGGTCCTTGGCCCCCTGCGCAGGTCCGACGAGACCGCGCTTCTCCATCATCTCGACGATCTTCGCAGCGCGGTTGTACCCGATGCCAAGCTTGCGCTGAAGCCACGACGTCGAGCACCGGCGCGTCTCCGCGACCACCTGTACGGCCTCGTCGTACTTCGCGTCCTGCTCCGCATCCTCCCCCGTCTCCTCGCCATCCTCGTCGCGCGGCAGCAGGATGGAGTCGTCGTACGTGGGTTCGCCTTGCTGTCGAAGGAAGCTCGTGACGCGCTCCACCTCCTCTTCGCTGACGAACGGACATTGCACGCGTCGTGTCTCGTTCGATCCGTTGAGCCTTACCAGCATGTCGCCTCGACCGAGCAAGTGCTCCGCGCCCTGCTCGTCCAGGATGGTCCGACTGTCGTTTCGCTGCGTGACCTTGAAGGCGATGCGCGACGGGAAGTTCGCTTTGATCATCCCGGTGATCACATCGACGCTTGGCCTCTGGGTGGCGAGGATGACGTGCATGCCGGCCGCGCGTGCCTTCTGCGCCAGCCGCGCGATCGAGGCTTCGACATCCTTGCCTTGCTGCATCATGAGGTCCGCGAACTCGTCGACGACCAGCACGATGTAGGGGAGCTTCTCGGGCAGCTTGGGGGCTTCTTTCTCTACGCCGAACTCCACGACGGAGCCGTCCTCGGAGGCGACGACCGTGGGCTTGGGGACCTCGTAGCCGCGCACTTCCCCGTTGTGCACGCGCTTCACCCACGCGTTGTACGTCGTGATGTTCTTCGTGCCCGCGTTCGCGAGAAGCTGGTAACGCCGCTCCATCTCGTCGACGGCCCACTTGAGCGCGTTGGCGGCTTGGCGTGTGTCGGTGACGACGGGCAGCAGCATGTGTGGGATGCGATCGAAGGACTGAAGCTCGACGACCTTGGGGTCGATCATGAGCAGCCGCAAGTCCTCGGGCGACCGTCGGCACAGCAAGCTGACGAGCATGACGTTGAGGCCCACGCTTTTTCCGGCGCCCGTGGCACCCGCGACGAGCACGTGAGGCATCGACGCGAGGTCGGCATAGAAGGGCTTGCCCACGATGTCCCTGCCGAGGACCACCGGCAGGGGAGCCTTCATCTCCTGGAAGCGTCGATCTTCGATGAGCTCACGCAGGTTGACCGTCTTGCGTTCCCGGTTGGGCACCTCGAACCCGACGCGCTTCTTGCCAGGGATGGGGGCGATGATGCGCACCTGGCACCCGAGGCTCATCGCGAGGTCGTCCGCGAGGCTCGCGATCTTCGAGACCTTCGTGCCGGCCTCCGGCTCCAGCTCGTACGTGGTGACCGTCGGACCCGGCTGAATCTCGCGGATTTGCCCGCGAACCCCGTAGTGGTTCAGCGTCGTCACGAGCTGCGCGGCGTTGTCGTTGAGCTGCTGCTGCAGCGCCTCGTCGATGACCACCGCCGGGTCTTCTCCCTGATCGAACAGGTCGAACGGCGGCATCCGGTAGCCTGCTTCGGTCGATGGCGACGCGTTCGCCTTCACCTTCTCGACCTCCGTCGCCGCGGAGGTGTCCACGATCCTGGGCCCCTGCGCCTTGCGCTTGCTCGCTCGCGCGGGCGGCGGGGTGACCTCCGCCTCACGCGCTTCCGGCGTCTGCTCCGAAGCCTGTGGGAACGCGGGCTCCGGCTGCTCGTCCCACGTCTCCTCCGCCATCTCTTCCGTCAACTGTGGTTCCGCTACGGGCGGTGGCTCGCTGTCGAGATCCGTCGACGTGTCCAGGAAGATCCCACCATCGGAGTCCTCCAAGGGGCTCGGCGGTTCCTGGTGCAACGCTTCGAGAATATCCGCTGCCTGCACCGTCGCTCGCTCCCGGGCCTGCGCCGACGCAGCCTCCATCTCGGCGTCGACGGCCAAGATCACGTCGTCTCGGTTGGCGGTGGTGATGCGAATGGGGCCATGGCCCGCGCGGGTGCGCTCGATGGCTCGTGCGCGATGCCAGGCATCTTTGAGGGCGCGCAGGCCGTCGGCGCTTCGGGTGGCGGCTTGGCCGGTGGTTTCGCCAGCGCGCTGGGCGAAGGCGATGAAGGAGAAGGACGCGCGAGCGATGAGCACGAGGCCGATGGCGGTAAACCCGATGAGGTAGGAGCCGGCGTTGGAGAACAGCGACCGCATGAGCTCGCCGAACAGCTCGCCGACGGAGCCGCCCACGGCCATCGCGCCGAAGGCGGTGGACTGCGGGAAGGAGACGTGGACGAGGGCGGCGACGATGAGAATGACGACGGTGTCGCCACCGATCCGGGCCACGCTGGCCATGCTTGGTTTGTCGCGGAACAGGGGCAGGGAGATGAGAACGAGCTCGACGGGGATGATCCAGGCGGCGAGGCCGATGGTGGAGACGAAGGCGTTGGCGAAGCCGGCGCCGACGGGGCCGACCCAGTTGGCTCCCGTGACCTCCGCGACGGCGGGGTCATTCGAGAAGGAGGCCAGGGCCAAGGTGAGGAAGACGGCGCTGGCGACGAGGACGAGGGAGGCGGCCTCCCGTCCGTAGCGAAACGCACGGCTCTCCCGACTGGCGGGAGACTCGCCAGCTCGTTCCATCCGGGGCGCTTCGCTCCGTGGTGCACTCATGGAAGATGCCATGTCGACAGCAGGGCGAACCTATCCCCCTGGCCCAGGGGGGTCAAAAAACTGGCGGCTCCCCCCTCGGCCTCCCCGAAATCCCCTTTCAGCGATGCTCCGAGGCTTGACCTGGGCCCCCATTAGGCTCGAAATGGCCGCAACGGGAATTCGTTTGAGACTTCCGCGCCTTGTCGGGTAGCATGCGAGTCCCTGTTGGAGCCAAGTAGGGAGACGATGCGTACCAACCGTCTGTCGTGCTGGGGCCTGACCGCCCTGGCGATCGCCATGATGACAGCTGCAAGCTCGTCTGGGTGCCGCGTCGATCAGGACGACATTCAGCGCTGGGAGACAACCGAGCGCGGACCAGCAAAGCTTGTCGCCGTCATCACCCACGACAAGTACGAGCCCGCTCTGCGCGTCGAAGCCGCGCTGGCCCTCGTGCGCATGAGACCCAGAGGGGGGCGCCGTGTCGGCATACCCATCATGGTCGACGCGATCGCGCAGCTCACCGACGCCGAGATGCGAAAGGCCATCGTCGGTGGGATGGTTCCCACCTTGGTGGCGGAGATCGGAAAGCCTCCGCCCGTGGCACAAGGCAACCAACCTGTGCCCCCGGACGGAACCATCCCCTTCAAGGATGCCGCGTTCGCTCTGCTCATGCGCGAGAACCCCACCATGGGCAAGCTCGTGTCCGAGGAGCAACACCGCCAGGCGATCATGCAGGCCCTCGCTGTCTGGGCCACCACTGACTTCGAGCACCGCTTCGAGAACGCTTCGCAAATGTACGGCGTCGAGCAGGTCATCAAGTTCATCGGTGCCCCAGCAGCCAAGCTGCTGCCTCCCTTGATCCGCGAAGACCAACGCAAGATCCAGGAGCTCGCGCGCATCATTGCCGCCAACGGAGACCAGGAAACCAAGGAGGAGGCCTCCAAGCGCATCGTCGCCGTGGCCTCCCACACCGCCTCCCCCAAGTGGCTCGACACCGTCAAGCCCGCCGTCGAGGAAGCCAACAGGGCCGCCAAACTCAAACCCACCGACGCGCAGTTCACCGCACAGCTCAGCGCTCTGCAAGATGAGCAGCTCAAGCGCCTCTTCGGCTCCATGCGCCAGGTCGGAGGCCGCGCGGCGGTCGACTTCTGCCTCACCTTCGCCGCGAGCAAGGACCACTCCGCGGACCGTCGCGCCCTCGCCGTGGCTGCTCTCGAGGGCAACTTCGATCAGCAGAACCCCAACGACGTCGCGCGTATCCTCGCCGTCGCCGCCGCGGATGATTCCCCCGACCAAGTCCGCGACCTCGCCTTCCGTCGAGTCGGCGAGATGCGTCGTGAGAAGGTCATCGGAAAGCTCTTCGAGATCTTCAAGACCGAACGGTGGCAGGCACGGTGGGTCGCGGCCCAGTACGCCATCCGCATGTCGAACACGTCGCACATCCCCGAAATCCTGGGCCACCTGCCCAAGGGGGGAACGCCCGTGTTCGCGATGACCGAGGCTCTGAGCTACGGGGATTGGATGGGCAACCCCGAGCGGATGCCCGTGCAGGGCAAGGACGCCCGCTCGCAGCTCGAGCCCTTCTTCCGCGACTCCAACAGTGCGGTGCGAACAAGCGCGCTCGGATGGTTCTACGGCCACGGCACCAAGAACGACCTTGGCTTCTTGGAGCAGTTCCACCAGGACAAGGGACCCTTGCCCAAGTGCGGGGCGAACCAGACCGACTGCGACTGGACCTGCTACGTGGACAAAGAGGGGGGCAAGCCGGAGGAGAAGGAGGCCAAGGAGGCTTCCAACATCGGCGAGTACGTTCGGTACTGCATCGTCCCCACCATCAAGGACCGAACCGAGGACCCTTCGAAGAAGAAGGACCCCGGTGGGGGTACGGCGACGGACAAGAAGTGAGCTCGACGAGGCAAAAGTTTCACGCGAAGGCGTGAGGGCGGTACGATCAAGGCGCATCCATGAGTGACCCGAACAAGAAAAGCCCCCGCACATTCCAGTGCAGAGACGTCCTGTGGGACACGTTTGAGCAAATGGCGCGCGAGCTCGAGTGCTCCATCGACTACCTCATCAACGAGGCGATGAAGCAGTACGCGCGGCAGCGTAGCTATGGCTCACGGACTCCGTTCCCCGGGCGTGCAGACGGACAGGCCCCTCCCGGTCCTGTCGCGCCCCCTCCGGGGCCGCCGGTGCAGCCGCCCGGCCCCCCGCTTCCCCCTGGGCCGCCTCCCATGGCAGCCCCTCCCGGGCCCCCTGGACCTCCGCCTCTCCCCGGTGGACCGGGTATGCCTCCGCCTCCTCCGCCCCCAAAGCGTGGCAGTCTGCCGCCCCCTCCGCCCCCTCCACGGGCGAGACCCGCGGGACCTCCCTCCGGACCCCAGCCCCCTGGTCCCCCCGTCGGCGGCCCCCCTCTGCCCGCTCCTCCCGGTAGTTCCGGTCGGTTCCCCCCGCCCCCGCCTCCCAAGCGTGGTGGCCCCCCAGGATATCCGCCTCCCCCTTCCCGGTCGGCGCCCCCGGCCCAGCAAGGCTACGGTGCCCCGCCACCGCCGCCCCCTGGTCCCCCCCAGGCCCCTCCCGGACACCCGCAGCAAGGCGCGCCACCTCCGTTTCCCGGTCGACAGCCCGCCCCGCCGCCTCAGCCCCAGGCGTACCAGCCGCAGCCGCCGCCGCAGCAGCAGCAGCCGCAGCAGCAGCAGCAGCAACAACAGCCCGCCGCAGGTCCAGGCTACGGACCCCAGTTGACCGTCTGGTACAACAACCAGTCCTATCCGGTCACCAAGGACCGCTTCATCATCGGTCGCGGAAAGCAGTCCTCTGACCTCACCATCAAGGACCCCAACGTCTCCCGACAGCACGCCATGGTCGAGTTCCTCAACGGCCAGTACTACATGGTCGACATGGGCTCCACCAATGGCATCGAGTACAACGGCCAACGCATCGCGCGAAAGGTCGTCAACGACAACGACACCTTCCGCATCTGCGACCACGACCTGCGCTTCTCCTTCCGCTGAGCTCAAGTCCCCCACTCACGTCGAGCCCAAGCCCGAGTCATCCGGCTCTGCCCGCTCGTCTTCCCGTTCCTCCCCGGTACTACCGTGTGCCCGAAGTGAGTACCGGGATCGCACTCCGGAGAACCACAGAGGTCGCAGAAGGCACAGAAGGGTGTGTACGGAGTTGGGTGGTGCGTGTTGCCCCTGGCTCCGCCCGTTCCTGGTTCTCTGTTCCGTGTTCCGTGTTCTCAGCTCCTAGTTGATGGCCGTCATCCGTCTACTGTCGTAGCCGGGCCTCAACCCGGTAGGGACTTCGGGCACGCAGCACTAGCTCGCGCGCGACGCCCTTCCCACGCGCCATCGCTGGCACGCCCCCCCGCACCGATCTAAGCTCCCTGTCCCGTGCAACCCGCAAACCTCCTGATCGGTGCCATCCCCATCCTCTCCCTCGCGCTCGCATCCCATGCGCTCGCTCACCTCGCCCCTCCCTGGATTGACCCCGGCGACATCCCCATCCCCAGCGGCGCCAACTCTCTCCTCGCCATCCACGACGAGGTCCCCATTCTCGAAAGCCCCCTCGCCTCCGCCCCCAGACGCGGTGTCCTCGCCGCCGACATCCCCATGCCCGTCTTCGCCTTCAAGCGAGGACCCGGTTGCGCGGGTAGGTGGATCAGTGTGGGACCCCTGGCCTGGGTCTGCCAGGACAAGGTCACCCTCTCCCAGTCTCCCCCGGTCGCCGCCTCCTTCTCCGTCTACGAGAACGTCCCCGACGGCTTGCCCTATCGGTACTTCTTCGTCGGGCGAAACGGCTCCTGGGGATACTCCCACCTCCGTTCCGTCGACGTCTCCACGCCGGATCAGAGCTTCGAGCCCGGCTTCGCCGTGGCCGTCGTCCAGCAGCGAGAACACCAGGGCGACGTCTACGGGCGAACCACGCGCGGACTTTGGGTGCCCATGCGCGACCTCAACCCAGTCCGGCCCACGGCCTTTCGTGGTGAGGTCATCCAAGACGGGAGCATGGACATCGCGTGGGTACACACGGCCCAGGCGCGCGCGCTGTCCAAGCCCGCACCGCATGCCGTCAAGCAGCAGAGCCTTGTCCGCTTTCAGTTGCTGCATGTCCTCGAGGAGAAGGTCGTCACGGGCCGCGCCTACTACCGCATCGGCGATGACACCTGGGTCAGCGATCGCGACGCGCGCAAGCCGAGCAAGGCCGACCCACCGGAGGAAGTCCGCCCCGGTGAGCGCTGGATCGACATCCACCTCGATTCCCAGACGCTCGTGGCGTACGAAGGCGACCGGCCCGTGTACGCCACCCTCGTGTCCACGGGGCGCGGACGCCAGAACACGCCGTTCGCCACGCCGCAAGGGGTGCACAGAATCTGGGTCAAGCTTCTGGCCTCGAGCATGGGCAACATCGAAGACGAGGAAGCCTCCGACCTGTACCTCATCGAGGACGTGCCCTTCGTCCAGTTCTTCCATCGCGGCGTCGGTTTGCACGCCGCGTTCTGGCACGACAAGTTCGGTCATGTACGCAGCCATGGCTGCGTCAATCTCGCGCCGTTCGACGCCCAGTGGATGTTCGCTTTCACCAGCCCCCGCTTGCCCGCCGGATGGCGCGCGATCCTGCCCTCTGACTTCGCGCTCGGAACCGTGATCCGCGTTCGATGACCCCTCTCACTCGCAGGGCCCGCTGATGTTCAACATCGTGACCGCAGCACGTGACCTGAACCGCCTGCGCGAGATCTATGTCGTCCTCGTTCGGCATGGCTTCGGCGAGATCGTCTCCCGACTTCGGCATCCTCGATCCAAAGCGCCACGCGAAGGCGGTGACCGCGTCGGAGACTCCGTTCCCCCACCCTCGGAGCGGGACTTCATTCCCGCAGAAGAGCTCTCTCGCGGCGAGCAAGAGCGTGAGCAGATCTCCCTCGCCGTGCGATTGCGCTTGGTCGCGCAGGACCTCGGTCCTTGCTTCGTCAAGCTCGGACAGCTGCTGTCCACGCGCGGCGACGTCATCCCGCAGGACATCGTGGAGGAGCTTCGAAAGCTCCAGGACGACGTGGCGCCCGTCGACTTCGTCGAGATCCGCGAGCAGGTGGAGCAGTCGCTGGGGGCTTCCCTCAACGATCTGTTCGAGACGTTCGATCCGAAGCCCATCGCCGCGGCGTCCATCGGTCAGGTCCACCGTGCCGTGCTCCTCACGCCGGAGGGCCGTATCGAGGTGGCGGTCAAGGTCCAGCGTCCCGGTGTGGCCCAGGTGGTCGCGCGGGACCTCGATCTCCTGCACGGCCTGGCGCGACTTCTCGAGCGAGCCATCCCCGAGTCCCACATCTACGCGCCGAGTGCCCTCGTCGAGCAGTTCGATCGCGCCATCACCAGCGAGCTCGACTTCCGCGGCGAGGCGGAGAACGCGGTGCGCTTCGCCGAGAACTTCGCGGGTGATCCCGACGTTCGATTCCCCCGCGTACATCGTGATGCCTCCGGTCGGTTCGTGCTCACCCTCGAGTTCCTCCATGGGCGAAAGATCTACGACGCCCTCGCGGCGGGGTTCGACCGAGGCGCCATCGCGCAGCGCGCGATCCGGGTGGTCATCAAGCAGATCCTGGAGGACGGTTTCTTTCACGCCGATCCACATCCAGGGAACCTCCTGATCATGGGCGAAGCCGCCTCCCCCACCTTCGCCATGTTCGACCTCGGCATGGTCGGAAGACTCTCCCCCGAGCTGCGCGACAAGACCCTCGACCTGCTCGTGGCTGCCGTGCGTCGTGACTACCTCGGCCTCGCTGACGCGATGTACGCCATCGGAACGCCCACCAAGAAGATCGATGTACGTGCCTATCGCGCCGACGTCGCAGAGCTGGCTGATCGATATCTCGGCCGGCAGCTCAAGGACATCGAGCTCTCGAGCTTGTTGCGCGACATCATCCAGGGGGCGACGCGCCACGGGCTCGAGGTCCCCCCCGACTTCCTTCTGGTCGCCAAGGCGCTCATGACCGTGGAGGGCGTGGCGAAGGACGTGTTGCCCGGCCTCGATGTGTTTGCCGAAGCGCGACCCCACTTCCTCGAGCTTCTTCGCAAGAGGTATTCGCCACAACGCATCGGCAACGAAATGTGGCGCGGTCTCGAAAAGCTGTCGGCCCTCGCCTATGAGATGCCTGGCCAGCTCGCCGAAGTGCTCGACGACCTCCGGCTCGGACGTTTGCTGCTGCGCGTGACCATCCCCGAGTTCCCTCGCGCCGTCGACCGGCTCGGACGACGCCTGTTCGCAGGCATGGTGGTCGCCACGTTCGTGACGTCGGGCACGGCGTTGCTCGCCATGGGTCGTCACCCGTTGCTGGCGTTGGCGCTGCTAGGCGTCGGGTTCGCGTCCCTGGTTGGACACGTCGTGTTGGACTTGCGGCGGGGGTGAGCCAGCCTCGGCGAGAGGGCGCAAAACAGCCATGCGCCCGGTGGACGGGCGAAACGGCACGACCGAGCCGTGCAGGCGTGACCCTGTCGTGGGAGCCGACGGAGCGGACTACGCGCCGACGGTGATCTTGGTCCAGAGCAGGATGGCGATGACGAGTGCAAACAGAACGAGAGACTCGATCATCGCGAGGCCGAGAATCATGGCCGTCTGGATTCGGGGCGCGGCGCCCGGGTTGCGGGAAATGCCTTCCACGGCTGCGGACACCGACCTGCCCTGACCCGTGGTGCCACCGAGCGCGGCGATGCCAATGGCGAAGCCGGCCGCGGCTGCCGCCCACGCATACACGTCATTGGCGTTCGTGGCTGCGTCCTGCGCGAACGCGGACGTGGAGATGAGCGCGACAACGGTCCCTACGGCAAGCGCCAGCTTGTTCTTCGACGACATCCAACATCGCTCCTTTCAATGACACCACGCGGACTGGGCATACTCCCCGTGGCTTTCTCAGTTCCTTCTGTTCTCTGCATGCACGGTCGAAGTTGCCTCGTTCCGTGCTCTATCACCTTCGTTGTCAGCCTTCGGCTCTCGGCAGGGCTACGCGTGCGCGTGCTCCGCGGAACCGTGGTCGTGCTCTTCGTGCTCGGTGGCGAGCGCGATGTAGATCGACGACAGCAGTGTGAAGACAAGGGTCTGCACGAGGATCACGATCACCCCGAGGAACATGACGGGCACCGGGACGAACAGCGCAAACAGCCCCAGGAAGATGCCCGCGAGCAGATGGTCCACCGCCATGTTGAGCATGAGACGAACCGACAGGGTGATGGGACGGACACAGGTCGAGATGACCTCGACCACGAAGATCAAGGCGTTGAGCGGAATGCCGGCTGGCCCGAGCCACGGGCCGCACATGTGCTTGAGGTAGCCCATGCCGTTGGCCTTGATGCCGTAGTAGTTGAACAGGACGAACACCAAGGCCGCGGAGCCAAGCGTGATGTTCAGGCTGGACGTCGGGGGAATCAGCAGGCCCGGGATGAGGCCGACGATGTTCCCGAAGAAGACGAAGCAGGCCGCCGCGCCGATGATCGGGAAGTAACGTTTGGCCCGCTCAGGTCCCATGACGTCCCGCGCCATCCCGTAGAAGTATCCGAGGAACACCTCGAAGAAGGTGCGGATGCTCAGCTTGTCCTCAGGCACCACCGCATCGTCGAGCTTCGCGTACTTGGCCCGCGCGTGGTACCCGAGCGCCAGCAACACGAGGATGAGCAACGCTGCCGTGATGGGTGGCTCCCACGACTGCCAGGTTGGCGGCGTGTGGGCAATCACCCCATGCCCGAACTCCTGCGCGAGCTCGGACCCGTTGGGCAGCATGTGAACCAGGTAGGTGAGAAACGAAGTGTGCTCAGGCATGTCTCGCGCTCAGCTCTTCTCCATTGGATCGGACGAACCGCTCGACCCAACTCCCTTGCCTTCGTGAACGGGCTCTTCCTGGAATCGCGCCGCGAAGAAGTTCGACGACGTGATCCCGACCGGCAACGCGGTGTAGCCCACAATGAGCGGAATTGCGTCCACGATGTCGTGCCGCAGAAGCAACCCCACCCCGACCATGAGCGCCACGAACTTGAAGACCCCGAGGAGCCCCCACATGGCGCGTGATGAACCCTTGCCCGACAGGAATGCGTGACCCAGCCGCTTGAAGACCCACAAGTTGCCCACGGCCAGCAGCGCGCCTACCAGCACTCCCACCGCTGCCCGCAGATCCCAGCCCAGCATGGCCACAAGCGACGCGATCACCCCGAAGCCCCCGGTCGCTACCAGCGCCAGGTTCACCTCGGCGCCGGGCGCGGGAAGCCCCTGGGCTCCGTTCCGGCTATCGTCCGCTTGCGTCATCGTTCCCATCTCGCTTGCTGTCCTCGTGACCCTCTCGCTCGTCTCGCTCCGTCTCTTCTCTCAGCTTTCTCGCTGCCTTGAACAGAACGTTGAATCCGGCCGCTACGCCAAGAAGCAAGCCCACAACCGTGAGCCAGGGCGTCCATCCAACCTTCTTGTCCAGCCACCACCCGCCCAGAAGGCCGATGGTAACGGCCACCGCGAAGTCCAACCCCACGGTGCCGTAGGTGCCGATGCCTCGTAAACCTTGCATCAGCCTTTTCCTTTCAGGCGCGAGCGACCTACCACGGCATTCGTTCCGAGGTCAATCCGTGCGGACTCCCCGCCCTTTTCGAGACAAGTCCCAAAGAAATTCGCGCTTGACCGTGTGGCCGTTCATATTTGTAAGATACTAATATATATAGATATTTTGATTTTGACCTCCTGCCCATGTCCCCCCAACCACCGGGCGCTCCTCCCCCTTCTCACGCCCCCTCTCCTCACCCGTTGGCGCAACGCGACAAGAACTGCGCTCGGCCGGCACGACGCACTGTGTCCGAACCTGCGCCACCGATTCGAGCGGCAGCACGAGTGCGAGCACGGTCGACACTCGGGCCGACAAACCCTAGAAACGCGCCATGCCCACCCACCCCCTCCAGCGAAAGCTATCCCGTGACGTCGCGAGAGCCGTGCGTGGGTTCGACATGATCCACGACGGCGATCGCATCCTCGTCGCGTTGTCCGGCGGAAAGGACTCTTACGTCCTGTTCCACCTGCTCGAATCCCTATCGCATCGCGCTCCCGTGCGCTTCACCCTCGTGCCCGTGCACATCGATCAGCGACAGCCCGGACACGACCCCGCTCCCCTGACTCACTACCTGCAATCTCGGGGCTTCGCCCTGCATGTCGAGTGCGATGACACCTACTCGGTCGTGCGCGCCAAGATCCCCGACGGCAAGTCATACTGCTCGCTCTGCTCTCGTCTGCGCCGCGCCATCCTCTACCGACTCTCGGACGAGTTGGGCTGCACCAAGATCGCGCTGGGCCACCATCGCGACGATGCCATCGTGACGCTCCTCTTGAACCTCGTGTTCTCCGGACAGCTCAAGGCCATGCCCCCCAAGCTGATCTCGGATGACGGAAACCACATGGTGGTCAGGCCGCTCATCTACTGTGCGGAAGAATCGATCGCCCAGCTGGCGTCGGACTGTGCCTTCCCCATCTTGCCCTGCCGACTCTGCGGCTCGCAGCCGAACCAGCAGCGCAAGGCCATCGACGCCCTGCTCAGCGACCTGGAGGCCCGTCACCCCGGAACACGCGCGAACATGCTCGCCGCCCTCGCCAACGTCCGACCTTCTCACCTGCTCGACCCGCGCCTGTGGCATGCTCTCGGCCTGAAGGTCGCTTCCGATGACGAAGCAACCCCAGACGAATTGGTCCCCCTCGAGCGGCTGAGAAGAACGTGACGACCGCACCGCCCACCGCCGACCTGCCCGCGCGGCCCCTGGCACCCACCGTGCTCGCCCGCCTCGCGGAGGTCGGCCAGGTCCTGCTCCCAGGAATCTACGCCTGGGCCGTCACCGTCGTCCCCGCCGCGACCGAGCGCGCTCACACCGTTTGGCCTACCGTCACCGCCTTTGTCGCGTTCGTCCTCCTCGTGGCTGGCGCGTTCCTCGCGCGCGGGCGCCCGAGGATCGGCTACGCGCTCGGCATCTGGGGATTCCTGATCGCTTGCCTCGCCACATGGCTGCTCACCATGCCCTCCCTCCAGGTGGAGCGCCTCGACCCCTGGCGCGCAGGCGCCGGAACCATCGGTTGGGCCCTCTACGGTCTCGGGTGGGGAACCCCATGGCGCATCGGCCGACACCCCGAGGACGACCCCCGCGCGCAGTTGCACCCCAAACTCGAACCCAGAAACCCACCCAGCTTGCGAACCGCCTTGTCCGTCACCGCCGGCGCCTTGGGCGCCCTCGCATGCCTGCTGCTGGCCTGGCGCGTGGCAGAACCCGAGCGCGCTCTGCTCCTGCACGGCGCTGCCCTCGCCTGCGCCGTCGCCCTCATCAACGTCTCCGCCTCCATCGGCCTCGCCCAAGGCATGAAGCGTGTCGCCTTCGCCCCGCGTCAGCGCATCACCTACGCCTTCCCTTGGATCATGGCCATGAGCGCCCTCGTCGTGATCGCCGTCGCCTGGCTCCTCGGGACCTGACTCGGCACCCGACGAGCGCCAGTGCGGGCTACCGCCCCGTGGTCAACACGTCCTCTCACCGTGCGATCAAGTCGGACAAGTACCGCTCGGCCCCCTCCACTCCCGCCCGCGCTCCCTCCTCGTCCAGCACCACCCGCTGCACCACGTCGATCCCCGCAAGCCACTCGTGCGCTCGCGGGTTGTCGAACCAGTCTTCGTCGAAGCGCTCCACCAGATCGCGCTCCAAGATCGCGGCGCGCAACGCCCCGCACAAGCGCGCCCCTGCCCGAGGATCGTAGCGCGGAACGACCCCCACCATCTCTTCCGGAACGCTCGACCCAAAGGCGTCCGTCGCTGTCGATACGTGCGCCTCCACCATGGCCTCGGGCTCCTCCGCCGCCGCCACCGCCGCCTGCGCCGCGCAAACCCGCACCGAAATCAACAACGACCGTCCCATCGCGTGCGCCTGCTCCCGCGCCGTGTCCGATCCCAACCCCATGTGGCGCTTCAGGAACGGAACGCTCGTCAGCAACGACGCGAACAGTGCCCCGTAGGAGGCACTCGCCGCATCGAACGGACGATGCGTCAGGCTGAACGTCCCGCCCGCGCGCCCCGCACACCCTCGATACACCGCCGCTCCGAACCGAGCCAACGCGCGCGCGAACGATGCCCCGCACAACGCGTCGCATAGCGGACCCGGATCGATGCGAAGCCCCTCCAGCGTCTTCCACCCTCCGAACACCGAGCGAAACCAGCGAGCCGTGAGCGCAGCCGGCCACCCGTGCCGCGCGTCCATGGCCGCCCCAATCGCAACGACATCCTGCCAGCCGTCAACCTGCCCTGCCGACGCACTCATGACGTCGTCCGTGGCCCCCAGCACCCGTCTCGCCACGTCAGGGAGTCCAACGTCTCGCAGAGGCGCTTCCAGCCATCCCAGTCCTCCGATCCCGAGATGATGCGCCGCCGCGTGCCGTCGCATCGCCCACCGCATCGCCCAGGCCGACGCGTCTCCACAAGCCTGCACGAGTCCCTGTGCAACTTTGCCCCGCCGCGCTCGATCGCGTGTCCCCACCACCTCGAGCACCAGCGAGCGCACGCTCCACGGAAGGTCCCCGAGCCCCGCCACCCTGTGGTCCGCTTCGCGCCGTGCCACCTCCGCAAGCGCACGGTCCTCCCACGTCACACGCTCGACCGTCAGGCACGCCTGCCACCGTCGCAGCGACTCCCCGTTCGGTAGCCCCTCCGGAAGCCCCGCCAGCTGCTCGAATCGCTCGCGCGTGGTCATCGTCCGGAACGGCACGAGCGGACCCCCATCCTGTTCCGTCCAACCTCCCAGCCGTCGCGACGCCAACCCCACTCGAAGCTCCGTCGCCGCTTGCTCGATCTCTGCTTCCACGCGTCCGGGATGGAGAAACATGCGTCACATCTGGCACGCCTTCGCCTGACGGGAAAGCCCCAGATCGAACTTCACCCCCACCACGCCTCGACGTGCCCCCGATCCGACGCTAGATTCCCTTGCACTTTCTCATGAGCATCGACGACGAGCTGGCGAGAGCGATCGAAGCGGAACCGGGCGAGAAGGCGGCGGTGCGTCGTCCGCGGAGGGAGGCACCACGTCCGAGACGCAACCTGGGATTGCTCATCGGACTCGTCGTCCTTGCGGTCGTCGTGCTCGCCCTGCTTTCTCTGACGTTCAAAGGGTCCGCCGTATGGGCCACCACGGTCGATCAGCTCATGGCCGACCCGGACCTTCGGGGGCGTCGCGTCCGGGTGGAAGGGACGCTCGTGAAGGGAACCCTGATGAAGCGCGATCAACCTTGCGAGTACCGGTTCCAGCTCAGCACCGAGGCGTCGATCGTGCAGGTTCGCTACCCCCAGTGCGTCATTCCGGACTCCTTGCAGGATCGACCCGAGGCGGAAGTGAAAGTGACCGCCGAAGGCTCCCTGGGCTCCGACGGCGTGTTCGACGCAACCCAGGTGCTCGCGAAGTGTCCTTCGAAGTACGAGGAGAAGGACGGCAAGATGGTGCCCACTGGCGAGCTCGAGCTGCAGTGAGCGTGTCGGACACGGCCTCGCGCACCGCCGTCATCGTGCCTGCCTACGAAGCCTCCGCCACCGTGGGCGATGTCGTGCGCGAGCTCGTGCGGTGCTGGCCTCACGACCAGGGGGTCCTCGTCGTGGACGACGGGTCTCTGGACGACACCTCGGACCGGGCTCGCCGTGCGGGAGCGACCGTGACCCGCCACGATCGCAACCGAGGCAAGGGGGCTGCGCTGCGGACAGGGCTTCGCCTGGCGCGTGACCGAGGCTTCGCCGTCGCCGTGACGGTGGACGCGGACGGCCAGCACCCGGCCGAGGAAGCTCTTCGTCTCGCCAGCCACCACGCGCCGGCCGAGGCCCTCGTCCTCGGCATCCGCGACCTGCCCGGCGTCGGAGCCCCTCGCGCCAACCAGATGTCCAACCGCATCTCCAACTACTTCCTCTCCCGCTTCACCTCCATGGACTTGGCCGACACCCAGTGCGGCTTGCGTCGCTATCCCGTCTCCCGCACCCTGCAACTCGACGGGCGAAGCCGAGGTTATGCCTTCGAAGCCGAAATCCTGTTGCTCGCGGTTCGCGCCGGCCTCCCGATCGTCCAGGTCCCCGTTCACGTCCGCTACGACGGTCCCTGCCGCACGCACTTTCGTGTCGCCCGCGACCCCGCCAGGATCATCGGCCGTGTGCTGTGGACGCTCGCGCGTGGTCACGTTGACTCTTCCGCCCCCTCACCCCGTCCAACCCCGCACGAGTCATGACCCCCCGTCGCTCCTTCCTCGGCATCGGCCTCGCGGCTCTCCTCGGGGCCACCGTCTCCAGGCGCGCATCGTCGGACGGCACCGACACGTTGCTCGACGAGCTGTCCCAGGCGCGACAGCAACTGCGTTCCTTGCGTGCTTCCTTCGAGCAAGTGCGTCGCATCGGTATCCTTGCCACCGACGTGACCAGCCGGGGACGCATGGTGCTCGTGCGTCCGGACCGCTTGCGATGGCAGCTGCTGCCGCCGGACGCCGTGACCTATTGGGTGGGGCCGGAGGGACTTGCGTACGCAACCGGGACCTCCCGCGCTCGCGTCGATAGGGCCGCGGCAGGACAGCTGGGCGGCGTGATGGAAGACTTGCTGTCGTTTCTCGGCGGTGACTTGCGCTCCCTGCGGTCGAGGTTCGAGCTGCGCGCCTGGAGGATCGAGTCAGGCGCTCGAATCGAGGCGCGGCCTCGTGACGAGGCCTTGCGCAAGGTGCTTCGCAAGCTGGAGGTGGAGGTGGCGTCCGACCTCGTCTCGCCACGTCACGTCCTGCTCGAGGAGACCGAAAGCGAGCTCGTTCGCGTGCGATTCTTTGACGTGGAGCGAAACGTCGAAGTGGAGCCTTCGTCGATGCGTCCGCCTCGCTGAGGACACCGTCAGCCCGGTACCGTCCAGGTCCGCGCGTCGTCGTCGCTCACCACAATCTCGAACGACGTCGTGCAGTTTGCGCCCGCGCAAGCCTCTCGGGCGACCACACCGATCACGCGTTTGTCCACGCCGACAAAGTGAACTCCCGAGATCGTGGACCCGTCCGTGCCCACCTCGGCCAGGAACCGCGGGGCCATGAACTCGTTGTCCGTCTTGATGTTCACGGTGTACAGCGCGTAGCCCCGCGCCACCCAGCCAAGCACGACCGCTCCCGTCGCCGCGCTCGTGGCCGACGTCTGGTTGTACATGTCGATGTCCGTGCCGGCCGTCGTGTGGATTTTGGCGCCCTCGATCTCCCCTCCGCGCACCGTGAGCAGGTTCGCGAAGATCCGGTCCTTCAGGAAGGGCAACGCCACCGTCGCCACGTTCGGACCACACCCGATGTGCGATCCCTCGTCCGCCAGCGCCGTCATCTGTACGAGCTGGAGCACGCCTGGCTGCATTCCGATGAGGAAGCTGCCCGTCTTGGTCGTTCCCCAGTACGTGCCATCGCTGCTCATGCAACGGAACCACGGTGAGCCGCGCAAGGCAGGCTCCACCGGCTTGACGACCACCGCGACCGCCGTCATGCCGATCGGTTCTCCCACCGGCGGGATCGTGAAGGATGCCATCTTCTGCGCCGGCAAGCTGCCTTCCCCCACGAGCGCCATCGGCTCGGCGCCAGGGACCAGCCCCGCCAACCCGTAGCCGGGAAGCTCGAGCACACTCACTTCCTTGTCCCCCACCACGTAGGCGATTCCGTCCAGCCGCTTGTGATCGTCATCGATCCCGAGCACGGCGCGTGCCGCTCGCCTCTGCTCCGCAAGCGTGATCAGAGCCTGCACGTCCTTGTCCGCGAAGTTCTTGTCCCACTCTTCGCGCTCCTTCTTCTCGGCCTTCTTTTCGTCATCGGTCTTCTCGACGATGCGCCAGACCGGGAACGTCTTCACTCCCTTGCCAAGAACCACCGCCTCTCGCTCTCCCCCCGGCGCACGCTTCCACTCCCCAGGGGGAGGCGGCAACAGCACCGGCGCCGGCAACGCTCCCTCTCCCACCTTGCCGACATGCACCTGCGCAGATTCCTTCTCCCCATGCGCGACGAGGAACCACCGCTCCCCGTTGGGCGCGTCGATCGCACGCAGCTCCAGCGCCTTCTTCCCGCCGAACCCGCCCGGCCCCTTCGCCGACTTCCAGGCAGTCCCATCGTCGGTCCACGCCACCACCATCTCACCCGCGTCGTTGAGAGCATGCAGCAGCAGCCCCTTGCCCGACGGCGAGATCTGCCAGTCCACGGGCTTCACCTTGCCCGGGATCGTCGCGACGGCACGGCCACGGGGAGCGCGATCGGGAACGTTGGGAGCCTTGCGCATTCGGTTCTCGTTCGCCTTTGCGATCTCGTCCTCGCTCGCCCCGTCGCGTGCGTACATGCTCCGGGAAGCGTCGAACATCTCGAACGCGAGCTCTCCCGCGCCGAGCACGCTCCCGTACTTCTCCTTGCGCAAGAAGACCTGGTCCGACGACTTGTCCAGCGGCAGCGCCCGGAACTGGTCGTACGCCTTCTCGAACCGTTCCCCGAACGCGAGCCCGTCGTCTCCCTTCGAGCCCGCCGAGTTGAACCACACCGAGCCGTATGCGTCCCACTTCTCCTTGACCACGTCCAGGGCGAGCGAGCAGGGCTTCGCCGTGTTGATGTCCGGCAGATCCAGGACCATCCGACGCTCGAACCCCTGATGCACCTGGGCCTTCTCGAGCTTGACGTCGTCGCCCGCCATGCAGCGAACCATGTCCGCCGTCGCGCTCACGAGCTCTGCTGCTCGGTCTTCCGCTCGGCTCGCCGACACGCGCCAGAGCACCACCAGCACCACCAGCACCAACCCGCCGGCAGCGCCCGCCACGACCATCCGTTGCTGATTCTTGTTCATGTTCACCACTCGCAGGATGGAGCATCTCATAGCCGACGAAGCGGCCCGTCAAGTCGCCTTTCTGCGCACCCTACCGTTCGCCTCACCCGGTCCCTGGGATGGGGGCCTTGCACCAGCGCGTCCCAGAGGCTACCTGAGTCGATCACCATGCTTCACGTCTTGCAGTGGGTGCACGCCCTCTCCCGGGCAGTCCAGGCCGGAAAGGACTACGGCATGTCCGAAGCCGACCTCGGACGCGCTTTGCACCGGCTCATCGTGGCTGCCATGGCCCTCGCTGCTCGTGAAGCCGCCCCCCAGGACCCGCGCCGGATGCTCGCTGCCATCCTCAAGAACCTGGACGATCACCCCATGATCGTCGTCTGGGTCCTGCGCATGGCTGCTGAGCTTGGCGAAATCCCGTGGCAGCGGTTTCTCGAAAACTTCCTGAGGCGCGCCGTCGTGGACCGGCGCGACGTCCTCGAGCAGCTCACCCGACGCCTCGGGCACCCGCCCCCCGTCACGATGGTCGTCAACCCCACCATGCAGTGCAATCTCCGCTGCGAGGGGTGCTACGCCTACGAGTTCTCCCGGGACGCTCGCATGACCCCCGAGCTGTTCCGCAAAGTCATGCGCGAAAGCCGTGACCTCGGGATCCGCTTCATCACCCTCACCGGCGGTGAACCCTTCGCTCACCCCAATCTCCTCGACCTCGTCGCCGAATTCGATGACCTGCTGTTCATGAGCTACACGAACGGCACCCTCATCGACGACCGCGTCGCCGATCGGCTTGCCCACACCGGTAACCTCTTCCCTGCGTTCTCCGTGGAAGGCTTCCAACCCCACACGGACGCCCGCCGTGGCAAGGGCGTTCACGACAAGATCGTCACCGCCATGCAGCGTCTGCGCGCCCGCGGCGTGCCCTTCGGCATCAGCGCCACCCCCACCCGCCACAACGCGGACCTGCTCTGCTCCGACACCTTCCTCGATGCCTACATCGAACGAGGCGCCAGCTTCGTCTGGATGTTCTCCTACATCCCCGTCGGACGCGAGCCAAACCTCGATCTCATGCCCACCCCCGAGCAGCGCGACCGCGTCCGCGCCACCACCGCACGCTGGAGGCTCACTCGACCCGTGTTCGTCGGTGACTTCTGGAACGACGGCCCCACGTGCGGCGGGTGCCTGTCCGCGAGTCGCCACGCCTTCGTCGCACCCGACGGCAGGGTGCAGCCTTGCACGTTCGTGCACTTCTACACGCACGACTTGAACCATAGCTCCCTCGCGGAGGTCTTCGAGAGCCCCTTCTTTCGCGCCATCCGCGACGCCCAACCCTACGATCAGAACCTGCTTCGCCCCTGCAAGATCATCGATCACCCCGACGTTCTGCGGCGCATCGTCGCCGCGTGCGACGCCAAGCCGTCCTACCCAGGCGCCGAGAAGGTTCTGCAAGACGCTTCGTTCTGCTCCAGGCTCGACACGTACGCTCGCGCCTACGGAGAGCTTGCCGACAAGGCGTGGAAAGGACCCGACTACGAAGGAGGTCGAAGGGCCCTCGTGCCCTTCTCCGGATACGTGGACTTGTACGAGCGCTTCCCCGACCGCATGGCCAACGCGCCGTCCCCCTGCACCGCCCCGCGAACCGACGCGTGCCACGCCGACCCGCACGCCGACCCGCACGCCAACGCGTGCCCATGCCGGGCGATCAAGGTGTAATGAAGGACTCGCGACTTCCCCTTTGGGTCGTCGTGGGAGACATCCACTTGCACGCTGGCAGCGAAGCCTGCGTCGCCGAGGACCTCGCTCGACTGGTCCGCGACGTGACGGCCGAGAGCCCCGACGCGTGGGTCGTGATGAACGGTGACGTGTTCGACCTGGACCGGGTCCGGGGAGAACCCCGCGGGGGCGTGGGAGCCGACAGGGCCGCCTCCCGACTGGCTCGCATTCTCAAAACGCACGCAACGGTCGTGGATGGCCTCGCCTCGCACGCGTCGAAAGGCGGGACCGTCGTGCTCGTCGTCGGCAACCACGACGCAGAGCTGTTGCTTGCTCCCGTTCGCGACGTGCTGCTTCGCGCAGTCGGTTCGAGCGATCGCGTGCATGTGGTCGACCGGTGCATCGTCGGGGACCGCGTAGTCGAGCACGGGCACCAGGCGGACCCGGACTCGGCGTTCTACCCCGACCCCGCCACGGCCCTCGCGAAGTCACGCCTCTCAGCGTTTCCTCTGGCGAGCCTGATCACCCGAGCTCTGCTTTCTCACATCCCGCGATTCGAGCTTGCGGGGCACAACCACAGCCCGCCCCTCCCCGTGCTTCTCCGCGTTCTCCGCGACTACCGTCTCGGGGCAATCCCCATGATCTTGAGGTTCCCCATCGCCGGAACCCAGCTCGTCGGTTGCGCTGTCCTCGCATGGCTTCGCGGCGATGCGCCCCGAGGCTCCGACGCTTCCATGGGATCGCCTTGGCGCGTCGCGCGTCGACTCTACCTCGACCGCTACATGGGCGCGGCCGTCGGCCTCCTCACGCTCCTCGCCCTCGCATTCGGGTTGGCTCCGCCCTGGCTCGGCTGGCCCGTCGGCCTCGTGGCCGTGGCCCTCGCCATCCCGCCGTCCCGGCGCAAGCAGTTCGCGCACCGCGACGTCCGAATGTGCGCCGGACTTGCCCTCCAGCACACCGCACACGGGGCGCGCATCGTGGTCCTCGGACATACGCACCGCGCGTTCATCGACGAGCTCGAGGGGGGCGCTGTGCACGCCAACCACGGCGCGTTCTCCAGCTGCCAGGGGCAGCCCCGGACCTGCGAGCGGTCGTACTTGCGCATCTCCCCCGAAGGCTGCGTGTCCCTGCATTCGATGACCCCAGAAACACCGGCGACCCGTGTCTGATCCACACAGGCCTCGAATGCGTTAGACCCTGGCGCATGCCACCCCTGTCTCGCCGCGCGCCCTTGCTCGCCCTCGGCGCAGCCACCGCCGTGCTCCAGACGCTCGCGGTGCGTGAAGGGATGGCGATGACTTCCGGCGACGAAGCCGTGGTGGCCATCTTGTTCGGCGTCTGGCTGCTCGAAACGGCCCTCGGCGCCTCCTTGAGCCGGTGGAGAAAAGCCTCCGCGAAAACCACCACCCTCGGCCTCGCGATGTACGCGCCGGCCATCGTCGGCACCGTTCTGGCCTCTCGTGCTGCCGCCTGGCTGCTGCCTGCCGGTCAGGTTCCTGGCCTGCTCACCGTCGGGCTTGCCGCGTCGGTGGTTCTCGCCCCTGCCTGCGTCCTCTCCGGTTGGGTGTACGGTCAGCTCGCGCGGCCATGGGCTCCCGATCGAGGAGACGTCGACGAGGGAGTCGCTTCCGCGCGTGCTTACTGGCTGGACACGCTGGGGGCTGCCGTCACGGGCGCGCTTCTCGCCTTCTTCGCCCTGGACCACCTCTTGCCCTTCCAGATCGCAGCTCTGGCGTGCGCCGCCGTCGTCTTCGGCGCTTCGGCGAGAGCCTCGAGCCGTCGAGCCTGGTGGCTCGTCGCCGGACTTCTGCCCTGTGCGGCGCTCCTCGCGTCGCCTCTCGACCTCGTCACCTATCGCTGGCATGCCCCGGGGCAAGACGTGTTGGAGGTGAGGTCGAGCTCTCGCGGCGCGTTGCTCGTGACCGAGCGTCTCGGCCAGCGGCAGGTGTTGCTGCAGCGGGAGCCTATCCTCGTGCCCTCCGATCGCGAGGATGCCGAACAGATCGCTCACCTCGCCGCCGCCCTCCATCCGAACCCGCGCCGCGTGCTCCTGATGGGCGTCCCTCCCGGCAACCTCATCGAAAACCTGCTGGCTCACGGCGTCACCAGCCTCACGATCGTGGCGGGCGATCACCGCACCGCGGCCTTGGTCCTCGACCTCGCGCCCTCCGCTTCCGACGCACGCGTCCTCGTGCTCGGCGACGACCCGCGAGCATGGGCCCGCTCCGCCCCGCAAGCAGCCTTCGACCTCGTCCTCGTGCACGCCGGAACCCCCGCCTCCGTGGCCGAGGCGAGGCTCTTCTCCACGTCCTTCTATCGCCATGTCGCCAGGCTCACCGCCCCCGATGGCCTCGTCGTGGTCACCTTGCCCGGCTTCGCCGCCTATGCATCAGAGGCCGAGCGAAACCTCCACGGCACCGTCGCCACCACCCTGCGTACGGCCTTTCCCAACGTCCTTCCCTTGCCCGCAGATCGAACCCTCTACCTGGCGTCCGCCTCCCCTCTCGCGGAGCCGTCTGCTGTAGCGTCCACCATCGCTTCCCGACTTGGGCAGCGCGGAATCTCCTCCGCTTTTGTGACCGATGCATGGCTGCTCGACAGGCTCTCGGCCGAGCGCGTCGAACAATCCCTTCGGTGGAGCGGCCGTGCCCTCGGTCCGAGCACCGATACCCACCCGATCGTGTACGCAGCGGCCCTGCGAGCTACCCTAGAGCGGCTCGGCGGCACGGGCATCGACTCCCTGGCTGTGCTCGCTGTCACCGTACTCCTGCTCGTGGCCGCGTGGATGAACCCACGGTCCCGTCCCGTCTCCTTCGCGGTCGCTACCACCGGCTTCGCAGGCCTCGCGCTGCAGCTTTCGCTCATGCTCGTGTACCAAACCGCCGTCGGCGCCCTTTACCGGGACGTGGCCCTCGTGACAGGCCTGTACATGGGGGCAAGCTGCGCGGGGACCTTGCTCGCGATGCAACGGGTCGCGACCGTTCGTGCGGTGCTCGCCGCCGACGCAGCGCAGGTTGCCGTTGCGGTGATGGTGGCCGGGAGTGTCGCGACGATGGCGCAGTGGGGCCCGGGCTCCGCGCGCGTGGGCGTCGGTCTGGGGGCTGTTCTCATCGGGGGAGCCGCAGGTGCTCAGGTCGCGCTGGCCTCACGGGTTCAGGGTGTGTTTCGCGCGGGAGTCGGCGCGTCCGTGTACGGAATCGACCTCGTGGGAGCCGCTCTCGCCGCGCTGATCACGATCACCTTTCTGGTCCCCTGGCTCGGCATCGCAGGTACAGCTTGGGTCGTGGTGGGACTCAAGGCAACGAGCTCCCTCGCCCTCCTGTGGCGACCTCAGGCGCAGGACGAGACGCGTTCCTGGCAGCTGCCCCTGCCGATGCTGCTTGTCGTCGGGCTCGTCGTGGGCACCCTGGTCAGCTCGACCGAAGTGCTCCTTTCCCGTCTCACCACGTCCCTGTCGTACCAGGTGGCCGCCGTGCTCGTTTTGGCGAGTGCGCTTGCCATGTCCTTCGAGTCGGCAAGGTGGCGAGACTGGGGCGCGCAGGTCGAGCGTCGATGCAAGCCGTTCAGCCACCGGTTTGGGCTGTCGCCTCTGCGCGCCGTGACGCTTCTCGTGCTCTTGCCGTTGGCCGCCATGCCGCTGGGGCGTTGCTACTTCACGATCCCCTATGTGCTGTGCCACGCTTGCCCGCGGCCTTGCGTGTTCGGGTTGCTGCGTCCCTACGTGATCACGTCTGCGTTGATCGCGAACCTCGGTGACTCGCGATTCTGTCAGCGATCCTGCCCTTTGGGTCTCGCCCAGGCGGCTGCAGGGGACACCGCCTTCGCAAGACCCAGGAGGCTGGGCCGCGTCGCCTGGCTCGTTCGCCTCGTCGCGCTGCTGTTCGTGGCCTGGCTCTTCTTCGCCGTCGAGCCAGGACCCGTCAGGGACGCCGAGGGCATGATCGAATGCCTGTACCTCAATCGCTACGCAGCTAGCTCCTGGATACTCGCTGCGACTGGGCTCGTCATCGTCTTCTCGTTCTTCGTCCGGCGTCCCTTCTGTGAAGTCGCCTGTCCGATCGGCGCAACGAGCGACGTCCTGCTGCGCGCAGAGCAACTCGTGCGGCGTTCGAGCAAGCCTGCGGAGCATTGAGCAGGCATGGGAGCAGGCAGATGCGCCCCGCGCCTAGGCATGGCAGAGTGACACGCCGAGTCCTCGTGGACTCCCTTGGACAACACGCATGACCAGCCGTCGTCGTTTTCTCAAACGCACCGCTTCGGTCCTGGGCCTTGGGTGGATGGGGCACGAAGGCTTCGAGCAGTTCGTGCTCGGGCGGCGGGAAACGACCGGCGCGTCCGTGTTTCGCGGGGATGCTCCCGAACAGCTCGACGAGTTCAGCCGCGTGGCCGAACACGTGGCGCCGCGCGGTGGCGTCGTGGAGTGCCTGCTGTGTCCCCACGGTTGCGTGCTCGCGGAGGGCGACCGAGGGTTCTGCCGCACGCGCGTCGTCAAGGACGGTGTGCTCCGCACGCTCGCGTACGGCAATCTCTGCGCCTTTGCGGTGGACCCCGTGGAGAAGAAGCCCCTCTACCACTTCCTGCCGGAGACCCCGATCGTGTCCGTGGCCATGGGCGGCTGCAACCTGCGGTGTCCCAACTGTCAGAACTGGCAGATCTCCCAGGCAAGGCCGGAGGACGTGAAGCAGCACGGCATGATGCCCGAGACCTTGGTGAACCTCACGCAGCGTCGCGGGGCCCCATCGATCGCTTACACGTACACGGAGCCGATGGTGTGCTTCGAGTACGTGCGGGACACGGCGCGGCTCGCGAGGGAGGCGGGCATCAAGAACGTGCTGGTGACCGCGGGATACGTGAACGAAGCGCCGTTGCGGGAGCTTGCGCGGTACGTCGACGCGGTGCAACTCGACGTGAAGGCTTTCGACGACGGCAGCTATCGGAGGATGGCGAAGGGGCGCCTGGGTCCTGTGCTCCGGACGCTGTCGTTGTTGCGGGAGGAAGGGGTTTGGCTGGAGGTGAGCTTCTTGATGGTGAGCGAGAGGTCGGACGAGCCCGAAGAGGTGGAAGCTTTCGCGAGATGGGTGGTGTCGAACCTCGGCGCCGACGTTCCCCTGCATCTGTTGAGGTTCCATCCTGCGCACCGACTGACGCACCTACCGCCGACGCCTGTTGCATCGCTGCAGCAAGCATGGGAGCGGGCGAAGGCAGCGGGACTTCGGTACGTGTATCTCGGCAACTTGCCCGGGTTGGGGGGAGGGGAGACCCGATGCCCGAAGGATGGTGAGCTTCTCATCGAGCGGCGAGGCTACCAAGTCGTGAGCAATCGTCTGCGGGACGGCGCATGTCCCGCGTGTGGCACCCGGATTGCCGGGGTCTTTTCGGGGTGACGGATGGAACGAAGGGAGCGCAGGCTGTGTTGGGTCCTTGCCGTGCTGGCAGGTATCGGGTCGGGTTGTCGGTGCGCCGACGATGCCGGTCGTGACAACGTGAGCGGGGGGGATGACCCGTCGGCGAATTCCGGGTACGGTTCGGCTGTGGAGCCACGCGACTTTCAACTGAGCGCCGAGGAGAAGCAGGGCCTGCTCGTGCTTGCCCGGTCCAGCGTGGAGACGTGGGTGCGCAGCCAGAAGCCCGTGGACACCGCCGAGCTGACGCGGAGGTTCCCGAAGCTGAGCACGCAGCGCGCGTGCTTCGTCACCCTGCGTCGCGAAGGTCAGCTGCGCGGGTGCATCGGGAGCCTCGAGCCGCGGCGCCCGCTCGCGGAGGATGTGCAGCACAACGCCGTGTCCGCCGCCATCCACGACACGCGGTTTCAGCCCGTGGAAGAGTCCGAGCTGTCGTCGTTGCGGTACTCGATCTCGGTGCTCGACCTGCCGCGTCCCCTGCAAGGGGTGACCGCTGTGGACTTGCCCGCGTACATGGGGCGGCATCGGCCTGGCGTGATCATCGAGTACCGGGGTCGACGGTCCACCTTCTTGCCTTCGGTGTGGGAGGAGTTGGCGGACCCCGAGAGCTTTCTTTCGCGGCTGTGCTTGAAGCAAGGTTCCCCGTCGGATTGCTGGAAGGAGTCGGACGTCCGGATCAGCACCTACGGATCCATCTACTTCGCGGAAGAGGACGGCCATTGAGGACGTCCGGGCGTCTGGACGCACAACTCTCAGGAGCGTGAAACGTGCCCTCGAACGAAAGCGACTCGGAGCCGGAGCGAGACGGCAAGGACGGTGGGGAGAGCGACGAGCGGCTTGCGTCTGCGATCCGTGCCGTGCTCGAAGGTGTGGGTGCGGAGATCTCCGCATCGTTCCCTGGCATCACTCGTCTGGGTGGGCAGATCGTGGCTGCGCTGTACTTGGCGGATGGGCCGCGGTCGATGGACGCGCTGGCCGAGGAGCTGGGACGGTCGAAGAGCAACATCTTCACGAACCTCAAGGCCCTCGAGGGAGCGGGGATCGTGGAGCGACGACGCGTGGCGGGGATGCGCCACGACACGTTCGCGCTGACCGGACCCTATCCGGATGTCATCATCGGCGCGTACCTGGGGCGATTGCGGCGCGTGGTGGCGGACAAGCGCAAGCTCACGCAGCGGGCGCTGACGTTGTTGGGAGACGCGTCGGGCTCGCAGGCGGACTCGCTGCGACGTCGTTTGCTCGATTTGCAGCGGAAGTATGAGCTGTTCGGGCGGATGTTCTCACTGTTCGGGACGGCGATTGACGGTCCGGTGGATTTGGAGGCGCTGCTGAGTTCGATACCGGGCAAGACGTTGGAGATGTTCGTGGACATGGCGCGGATGACGTTGGGCAAGCTATCCCGATCCGGTGAATCGGTGGCGGATTCGAAGGACGAGCCCTGAGACCTACGTTGACACATGCTGCACCATGTACATGGTCAGTAATCGTGACGAGTGTGGGAGGGGTCGAGGGGGACAAAAAGAAAACGGCGCGCATATCGCGCGCCGTTCTCATTCCGCTGCTCTACTTCAGGAAACGGCCACCTTGATCGCCTTCACGGGGCGGGCCTTGATCGCCTTGCTCGCGGGCTTCGCGGCAAACGTCATGGGCTCCTTCGTGAAGGGATTGATGCCCTGGCGCGCGGGGCGCGCGGCCTTCTTGACCACGACGAACTTCGCGAAGCCCGGCAGCACGAATACGCCGTTCTTCTTGAGCTCCTTGTGGCCTACGTCCTGAAGCGCTTCGATGGTCGCCTTGACCTGCTTGCGCGAGGAAGCCTCGCCCAGCATGTCCGCGATCGTCTGAATCAGCGCGCTCTTCGTCATCGCCTTCTTTGCTGCTGTCTTTGCCTTCGCCATGTCGGTATCTCCTTCAAAAGACCGTGTACCTGCACGGTCCGTCCTGTGACATCAAGCTAGAACACGGTTTTTTCCCCTGATCAAGAGTCCAAACGCACTTTCTTGACAGGAGCATGACGATTTCGTCCTACGTATGAAGGGGTTTCCGCACCCCAGGGAAACGTCTGTGCAGCGGTCCAAGGGTGATCCGTTTTGGATATTTGTGTGGAAATAGTGTACCGAATGCTGCCCGAGAAGGCTAGACTTTCTTCTTGTGTTTCAGCCGCTTGCGAGCCTCGCGATCCATGCGAGCTAGCCGTTTCGGATCGATCCTTGTTTTCCCGGATGTCTCCTTGTTTAGGATTCTTTTGCCCGTGGTAACGCGACGCGTTAGGTCCGCCGACTCCACCTCCACCTCCATCCGGTTTCCCAGCGAGATTCGGTCCCCCGACCGCTGCGCCACCAAATGAAGCCCGTCCTCGCTCCGTTCGTACCCGCCTTGACCCAGCAACCCTTCCGGCACCAACACCTCCACGAAGGGCGCCTCGAGCGTCACCGTCACCGAGCTCGTTCCGATGTCCGTCACCACGCCCCAACCACGCATCCCCACTCGATCCCGCATCATCACGCACCGGTACAAGTCGAATACCTCGCGCTCCACGTCCACGATCTCCCGCTCGCGTCGCGTGCAATGCATGGCAATGTCCTGGCACGCAACCAGCTCCCGCGGCTCCTTCCTGAGCCGCCCCTTCACCCTCCGGTGAATAACCAGATCGGGATAGCGACGGATCGGTGACGTGAAGTGAGCGTACGCCCGCGACGCCAGCCCGTAGTGCCCCACGTTCACCGTGTCGTACGACGCAGGCGCAAGGGACCGGAGCGCAAGCATGCCGATGATCTCCACCAACGGATGCTCCTGCACGCTCCGGAGAAACTTTCCGAGCCGCTTGGGGTCCGCCGCATCCTCGTATTCGAAGGGAATTTCAAGGGAAGAACACAGCTCCGCCAGCCGAACCAGCCGCGCTTCCGACGGCGGCGGGTGCACCCGGTATATCGCCTGCTCCTCCCCCTCCTGAAGCCACTCCGCCACCGCTTCGTTCGCCGCCACCATCAGCTCTTCGATCAGCTGATACGCACGCTTCACACCCGGATCCTCCGCGCGTCGCACCACGTCCACGGGCATCCCACTATCCGGATCCAGTAAGATCTCCGGCTCCGGCGCCGATAGCTCCAACGCCCCTCGCCGCATCCTTCGGCGCCGCAGCAGACGAGACAGCTCGTCCGCCTGCTCGATCACGCTCGCAACACCCGCCTCGAGCGGCTCGCCAGGCTCCGACGACCACTTCATTCCCACCGCCACCTGACGGTAGCTCAACGTCGCCTTCGAACGCATGATCGCTTCGCACAGACGCGTGCGCGTCCGACGACCTCGATCGTCGAACTTCATCCACAGCGCCATGCACAGGCGGTCCTCGTCCTTCTCGAGGGAACAGAGCTTCGACGAAAGCGTCGCCGGAAGCATCGGCACCGCGCGATCCGGCAGGTACAGCGAGAAGCCTCGAATCCGTGCCTCGTCGTCCAACGCCGTTCCCGTCTGCACGTACGCCGCCACGTCCGCGATCGCCACCCACGCCTCGTACCCCTCGTCGAGCTCGCGAACCCAAATGGCATCGTCTCGATCTCGCGCGTCGGCCGGGTCGATCGTCAGCAAGTCGACCTCTCGCAAGTCCTCCCTGCCTTGCGTGCTCGATGGGTCCACGCTCTGGGCCACGCGCTCGACCTCCTGCTGCACCGCCTCGGAGAACGTCTCCTCGATGCCCTCACGAAGCAGCACCTTGCGCGTCTCCACGTCAGGGCTGCCCGGAGGCCCCAGCGCCGCGAGCAGCTTGCCCTCGGGGTTCTCATCCCCTGACTCGGGGAACCGAACGATCTCCACCACCGCGGCATCACCGTCCTGACCATTCACCTCGCCCTGCAACACGATCGGCCCCCTCACCCGCGCGTCGTCGACCTCGAGCCATGCACCGTGCCGCGTCTTGCGCAACACGCCCTGCACCCGCGCGTTCGCACGCTGAAGCACCTCCAGCACTCTGCCCTCGAGCCCGCGCCAGGATCGAGCCATCACCTCCACGCGCACCATGTCCCCGTGCATCGCCCCGCCCAGCGCCTCGCCTTGCACGTACACGTCGTCCGCGACGCCGGCGCTGCACACAAACCCGAACCCCCGCGGGTGAACCCGAACCCGGCCCTCCCGCACCTCTCGCGCTTCTCGCCCCCGCGCCCCTCGCACCGCCCCGTAGCGCTGCCCCCGCAGCGCTCGCACCGCCCCGTCCAGTGTCAACTCCTCCAGCAACGCCAGGAAGCGAAGGTAATCCCCCTCGCGAACGCCCAAGGCACTCGCGAGCTCCCTGGCGTGCAACGCCCGCGGCCCCTTCGTCGCAAGCAGATCCAGCACCTCGTCCCGCCGCGGAAAGCTCTTCTTCGTCATGGTCTCGACCCGTCTCTTCCCATCAAGGACTGCCATCCGGCAGCCTCCGCTGGTTTATCAGATCAGCCTTGCCCGCGCGCCGTCATCTCGCCCACGGCCGCGCCGCCGCTTGCCAATTGGCCGCAACGGTATAAACCGCACTTCCTATGCATCGCGCTTCCCCCCTCGCCGCCCTCCGCGCCCTGCTTCTCCTCGCACTCAGCGCGAGCGCCGCCTTGCTCTACGACTACACGCGTCCCATCCCCGCTTTCTGCGAGGCAGGGGCGGGCTGCGATGCCGTACGCTCCTCCTCCTTCGCCTACGTCCTCGGCATCCCACAACCTGCTCTCGGCTTGTTCGCCTACGCCTTCGTCTTCGCAGTCAGCCTCCTGCCCCAGCCGCGACGCCACCGCCTGCTCCTGCCCCTCGCCTCCGTCGGTGCCCTGCTCGGTATCGCGTTCCTCGCCATCCAAGCCTTCGTCATCCAGCGCTTCTGCTCCCTGTGCGTCGTGGTCGACGTCTCGTCCATCCTCATCGCCGGACTCGCGTGGGTGGAGCGTCGCGGTGCGAGCCACGACGGCGCAGTGCCGCGCGCAGGGTGGTCGTTGGCCGCCGCGATGGCGGTCGTGGTTCCGCTGCTTCTGGGCGCCGCTCAGCCCGAGCCCCCCGTGCCTCCGGCGGTCGCGCGCCTCTGGGTGCCCGGCAAGCTTACGATCGTGGAGCTGTCCGACTTCGAGTGCCCGTTCTGTCGCATCCTGCATCCCGCGCTGAAGGAGGCAATCGAACCCTACGGTGACAAGGTGCATCTCGTCCGCTTGAGCGTGCCCTTGCGATCCCACCCGCGCGCTCGCGTGGCGGCCATCGCCTACGCCTGCGCCAAGAAGCTCGGCCAGGGAGAAGCTATGGCGCACACCCTGTTCGAATCCAAGGACCTGTCCGAGCAAGGATGCCGTGACGCCGCCGCGAAGGTCGGTCTCGACCCCGCGGCCTTCGATGCTTGCTTCTCCGGCGCTGAGGGCGAGCAGGCCATGCTGCGCGATGCCGAGACCGCTCGCGAGATCCAGTTCAAGGGTCTGCCCACGACCTTCATTGGAACCCGTTCCCTCATCGGTGCACTGGATGTCGACGAGCTGCGGGAAGCGATCGACGCCGAGCTTCAGGGCAAGACATCCGCTCGCCCCTCCGTGCCCCAGGGCTGGATGTGGGCCTTCCTCTCGATCGTCTTCGCCGCCACCGCCCTCTGGAGCGTCGTGCGTGCCCGCGGCGACGCGAAGGCGTGAGGACCCATCGATCACCGCATTATTGCGGGGCCATTTGCGCGTAGTAGGCACCCGCTGCGCCGGCGGCCCCGAGTAGCACCACGATGATCAGGATGATGAGACCCAGCCCTGACTTCTTGGCGGGCGCGTCGGCCGAGGGCTCCTGCGGTGCCTGAGGCTGGGAGGGCATCCCCGGTCGCGGGGGCGCAGGCGACGTCGGGGGAGGCGTCGACTCGAGGGCTTTCTCGAGCGACCCGGTGCCCGACGGCATGTCTTCGAGGGCGGACAGGTTGCCGACCTGCAGGTCCTGCAAGGAGGACAGGAGTTTGTCGTTGCCGCCGGACCGACCGGGCCCGTACGGGTTCTTGATCTGGATCTCGGACTCCCAGTCCCGAACCCCATTGCCTTCGTGGGGCGACGGCGTGCCCGTCGGCGTGGTTCTTCCGCCCGGGGACGCCCCACTCTGCTCTTGGGGGGTCCCGAGAGATGTGAACTCGAACAGGGCCTGCTTGATGAGCTGATCGATGATGTTGGCGCTGCCAGGCTTCTGCCGCTGTCTCTCATCGAGCGCTTGCAGTACCAGGCGGGAGATGTCCCAGGCGCCCACGGGCTGACCATGGTGGTAGAGGAAGCCGGTGAGGTCTTCCGCCAACGCCAACGCGTGCCCGTAGCGCTGGTTCAGGTCCCGGGCCAGCGACTTCAAGATGATTCGCTCGAGTCCCGGTGGAACCTTGTTGTTGATCTCCGACAGCGAGGGAATGTTCGCTTGCTGGACCAGCTTGACCGTCGCGTAGTCCGACTCCCCCAGGAACAGCTTCCGGCCGGCCAGCATCTCCCAGAGGATGATGCCTACCGCGAAGATGTCGGCCCGCGTGTCCACCTCGTGCCCCATCGCCGCCTCGGGCGCGAGATACGAGAACTTGCCCTTGATGATGCCTGGCTCGGACTTCTCGAGCTGGTTGTTGGCCTTGGCGAGCCCGAAGTCGGTGATTTTGATCTCTCCGTACCGCGTGATCAGCACGTTCGGAGGCGACATGTCCCGGTGAACGATGCCAAAAGGATTGCCACGACCGTCCGTGAGATCGTGCGCGTAGGCCAGCCCCTCGCAGATCTTCGTGGCGATGTACACCGCAGCCTCGAGCGGGAACTGCTGCCCACGCTTGCGCAACGTCTCGATGATCGCCTTGAGGTCGGCGCCATCCACGTACTCCATCACGATGAAGTACGTGTCGTCGCCCAGGCCGATGTCGAACACCTGCACGACGTTGGAGTGGCTCAGATGGGCACTGAGCCGGGCCTCGTCGAGGAACATCGACATGAACTTCCGCTTCTGGCTGAGGTGCGGAAGCACACGCTTGATGGCGACCTTCTTCTTGAAGCCTTCGATGCCGGCGCTCTCGGCGCGGAAGACCTCGGCCATCCCGCCCGCGGCGATCTTGTCGATGACCCGGTAACGCTGCTGATGTTGTCCGTCCGACATGTTGGTCGTGCGAGGCACGCTCCTGCGGGCAGGGGTGGAGCCGCTCATGGAAGGTGCCATCTCCAGGTTTGGTGGGTCAAGCAATCGAAGCGGGATCGGAGAACCCGTCCCAGGCTGACCGGTCCACCCATCCACGGTATGTGGGCCCTGGGCACACCTGAACTATCCTGTGTTCGCTCCCCCCACGCAGCCTCGAATCCCACACTGAGCCTCGACCCAGCTGGGCAAATCCTTGGCTTGCCGCTTGCTCACCGTCGGGAGACCATCTCTCGAACGCGCGGAAAGTCGTCCTTCTCCACGGCCCCCTGGATGATGCAATGCACCTTGCCCTTGGGGTTGACCAGGATCTGAATGGGTAGCTCGGGGGAGGTGTCGACGGCCAGGTCCGTCAGCCAGGACGCTCGGGTCTTGCCTTCCGGCAGCCAGAAGCTCGAACGAAGGCCCTCCGCCGGCTGTTGCTGCAGGTAGCGCAAGAACTGGCGCTGATCGTCGTCCAGAGAGACGAAGGCGAAGTCCGTGGTGGCCTGCAGTTGCTTCTGCCAGGACAACAACATCGGCATCTCTTCTTTGCACGGACCGCACCACGCGGCCCACAGGTTCACCCAGACCCACCGGCCGTGCCCTGTGCGGATCTGCGTGCCCGGGGACTCCGCCCCCGGCGCTTCGCCGTGACCCACCTGCTGTGCGGGGAAGTCTCGCTCGAGAGACGCCCCTTGGCACAGCGTGCGGGGCACGCGAGGCTTGTGGGACGACGCGGCGGGCGGGGAAGCCGTGGGCTTCGGGTTGCCCGAGGCGACGATCGCGTCCGACCTCCGCAACGGCTGCACCTTCTTGCCGTCGTCGCAGGAAAGCAGGTTGGCCGAGAGGCCCAGCACCAGCGTGGTCACAACCGGCAGTCGACCCATGAGATGAACGCGCTCCTGTTGATGGTCTCCTCGTCGCACTTGCTCTCGCGGGATCGCTTCCAGTCGCAGAACTCCTTGGGGAGCTGGGCGAACTCCTTGCCGAGCCACAGCATGCCCACCTGCTTCTCGAGATTGGGATCCTTGGTCATCTCGCTGATGTGGAAGAAGACGGAGTTGGCTCGCTTGTGGGACACCACCCGGTTGCGCTCGACGGTTCCCGTCTTCGACCCTCGTGCGACGATGAAGAAGTACCGAGCCCCCTGTCGGTCGAGCCAGCGGTCTTCGATCATCTGGTTGGCACCGGCGTCGAGCCCTTCCTTGCCCTCGTCGAACATCACGATGCCGCCGCGGTCCTTGAGCGGGAGGAACAGGGCGTTGAAGTCGGCGTCGGAGATGGACGCGATGTTCTTCACGTCGGCGGGCTTGCAGCCGCGTCGGGAGCCGGTGCCGACCAGTCCACACGCATTGAGCACGCGCTGCAGGACCTTCTTGAACTCGGGCGTGCAGTACGACGCTTCCGCATGGGAAGCGACGGCCGCCTCGGGCGCCTTTTGCGGGTTGGCAAGCCGGTCGATGGCGGCGTCGACCTGGGACCGGACCCAGAAGGAGATGACGAGCACGAGCACGGCGCCGAGCGCGGGGCCGGCGATCCAATGGGGCTTCACGGCAGCACCTCCGGGGCGAGCTGCGCCAGAGTGAAGCGCAGGCCGAGGTCGGAATCTTCGTCGCAGATGCGAAGGTCTCCCAGGTACAGCTGCGGCGTGGACACGGGCAGCTCGTTGGTGACCGCGTACTGCAGGATGTTGTTCAGACGGAGACTGGTCTGCTTGGCATCGATGCAAGTGTCGATGGCCTCGCCGAAGTGGGTCCGCAGCCGGGAGCGGAGCAGCGAATCGCCGGCCTTGGCGAGCGCGGCGAGCTCCTCTTGGTTGCTGTACATCCACTCGAGGGCTTCGCGGGAGCGCGGGTCGGCGCAGATGACGGCCTTCGAGAGGATGCAGCTGCCAGGGTGCAGCGACCGGTCGAGCATCCAGTTGCACGAGCTGTCCAGAGGCATGAGGACCAGCGAGGCATTCAAGTTCTCCATCGCCCCTTCGGCCACGAGCCGGTCGTGAAGCCCCTTGCACGTGGGACACAGCGGGTCAGCCACCAGCGTCGCATCCCGCTTGGGCGAGATCGTGGCGAGCGGGACGAGCGCCTTGCTCTTGGGCTGCGCGATCGTCCCGCAGCTCGAAAGCAACGGTCGGAAGTCCGGCAGTGCATTGACGTAAATGACCGCCGGCACGCCCACGCATAGCCCGAGGGCGGCCAGCCATATCGCGACCGCCCCGAGGTTTCCCTGGGGCATCCCTTGCACGGGGGCGGTAGGCATCACCGGGGGTTGCGGGATCGTGCCCGCAGGGCCTGCGTTTGCGGGCACCGACGTCGCAAATGCATCCAGGAAGGAAAGCCGTCGCAACTGGACCATTCCCCAGATGCCGGCGCCTGCCAGCAGCGCCGAAGCCACGTACAGGCCCACGCACGTCTTGCAGAAGACTCCGAGGCGAACGGCCGCGATGAAGGCCATGATGACCGACACGACCAAGGGGCCGAGGCTCGCGAACCCCATGAACTGGTAGGCGCGCTTTGACACCCGGGGACCGCCGACGATCAGCGCGACGGCGAACGCCGCGAAGAAGACATAGACGCCGAGCGCGAACAGGGACACGGGAACGCCCCCCCACCACGTGCCCCTGAACATGGCCCCGTACGCGGAGTACATGGCCGTCCGGCACGCGTTGTCCGCGTCGGTGGCGGCCGCGATCCCGGGGGTGAAGGAGCAATGAACGGCGTGTAGCTGCCGGTCGAGGTGCTTCACGTAGTCATAGGTTGAGAACCCGGCGAACAGCAGCCCCAACGAGGAGGCTACGAGGGCCAAGATGGCGGGCTTGCGAGATAGGTTCCACATGGCTGAGGATCCCGTTTCTGTAGGGCTCGATGGGGCGCGGACGCCTCAGGGGGCCGTGATCCGATCCACTCCGACGTAGGGCCGCAGCGCCTCCGGAACGGTCACCGAGCCGTCCTCGTTCTGGTACTGCTCGAGGACGGCCACCACCGTACGTCCGACGGCCAGGCCGCTCCCATTGATCGTGTGCAGCAGTCGGGGCTTCTTGGTCTGCGGGTCGCGGAAGCGGATGCTCGCGCGGCGAGCCTGAAAGTCCCCGAAGTTCGAGCAGCTCGAGATCTCCCGGTACGCTTGCAGGCCAGGGAGCCACACTTCGATGTCGTACGTCTTCGTCGCCGAGAAGCCCAGGTCCCCCGTGCAAAGCGTGACCACGCGGTAGTGCAGCCCGAGGCGTCGGAGCACCTCCTCCGCGTGGGACGTGAGCAACTCGTGCTGCGCGGCCGAGTCCTCGGGAGTGCAGAAGCGGACCAGCTCGACCTTGTCGAACTGATGCTGCCGAATCAGACCCCGCACGTCCTTGCCGTAGCTGCCCGCTTCGCTCCGGAAGCAGGGCGTGTACGCCGCGTACGCCACCGGCAGGCTCGCGCCCTCGAGAATCTCCTTGGCGTGCAGGTTGGTCAGCGGAACCTCCGCCGTGGGAATCATGTACAGGTCGTAGCTCTCGTCGCCCCCCGACTTGCGGGTCTTGAACAGGTCCTGCTCGAACTTGGGCAGCTGGCCGGTTCCGCGCAGGGCCGTGTCCTTGACGAGGAAGGGGGGGAGCACTTCGAGGTACCCATGCTCACGGGCCAGGTCGAGCATGAACGCGGTCAGGGCGCGCTCGAGCCGGGCCCCAAGGCCCATCATCACCGCGAACCGGGGGCCGGACAGCTTCGCCGCGCGCTCGAAGTCGATGATGCCCAAGGCCGGGCCGATGTCCCAGTGGGCTTTCGGCTCGAAGGCGAACGAAGGCTTCTCCCCCCACGTACGGATGACCGGGTTGTCCGCTTCCGACGCCCCCGTGGGCGTGGTCGCGTCCGGCAAATTGGGCACGCCAAGCAAGATCTCCGTGATCTGCGCTTCGATGTCGTCCTTGCGCTTCTCCAGCTCCTTGATCTCGTCCGACAGGGCCCGCAGTTGGTCGCGACGCTCCGCGAATTCGGGGGACTGCTTGGGGGCCTTGGACATCTCCTTGTTGGCCGCGTTGCGCTCGGCAGCCTTCTGCTCCGCGGCACCGATCGCCTCGCGGCGCTGGGCTGCGAGCTGCGTGATGGGGTCGAGCGGGGCAACCGCCTGGGGGTTCCGGCGCGCCAATGCGATGCGGACTTCGTCGATGTGGTCCACGACGTAGCGTAGGTCGAGCATGGCGAGCGCCTAGCACTGCTCAGGGTTTTCGGCAAACGGAGGGAACGATGCAGGGGGTGCCGCAGGCATTTCCGAGCGCGTGCCGTTCGACCTGCTGGGTGGATCCCGTGGGGGCCCCTGTGCCGGCAAGACAGAGTAAAACACCGTCTTCATTGGCAATTTCAGAGGAAGGCTCGATGCACAGGCCGTTCGCGCACGTCCCTCGGGTCATGCCTGTCGCCCAGGGGCAGTCTCCGTCCGCCTTGCACGTCAAGGCCCGGCAGTCCGCTGGGTGGACCGCATGGGACTCCCCTTGGACCCAGACCTCGCATACCGCCATGAGTCTGGACGCCACGTGCAGCACGAACGCGGCCTTCGCGCCCGCGGGCCGGCTTGCCGAAGGTTTCGCGTCGCCACTGCTCGTGAGCGCACAGGAGGAGCCCTTGCAGGTCGCTTCGAAAGAGCGTCCCTCGGTGTCCGTCAGGTGCACCTCGTGAGGCTTGGTGCATCCCATGAGGACGACGGCCCCGAGGAGGCCAGCCCAACCCGGGCGCGCGGAAGGTCCGACTAACATGGGAACAGCCTACCAGAGTTGGGCCGGGAGAGGCCCCCGCGTCCTCGTGCGCGTCAGGTCGAATTGACGGGACGGGCCAACGCGTGCCATAGGCTTTTCACCGCGCGCCCCGCGGCCCAGGACCACGATGGGAGAATCCAACCACGTCACAGAGCCGTCCTTCTTTGCGAGCGATCCACCGCCCAACACCGGGGGCCCGCTGTGGAGAGCGATGGGCGGCGTCAAGACGATGCGACCTCACCAGTGGGTGAAGAACGTCTTCGTCCTCGCCCCCGTCTTTTTCGCCAAGGACTTCTTCCACCTCGACCTGATCGTTCGCGCGTTCGGTGCCTTCGGCGTCTTCTGTCTGCTTGCCAGCGCCGTGTACACCATCAACGACCTGGTGGACGTGGAGGCGGACCGCGCCCATCCCGTGAAGCGCTTCCGCCCGATCGCCTCCGGACGGTTCCCGGTCCCCGCTGCCAAGATCCTGGCCGTGGTGCTCGTCATCGTGTCCCTCGCGGGAGCGGCGGTGGGTCCCCTGTGGTTCCTGGCCACCGCCGTGGGCTACTTCGTCCTGAACCTGGCCTACTCCTTCCGCCTCAAGAAGATCGCCTACGTGGACGTGGGGTGCATCGCGGCTGGGTTCGTGCTCCGGGTGCTGGGCGGCGGTTTTGCCGCGGGGATTCACCTGTCCTGGTACCTGCTGGCCTGCACGGCTTTGCTGGCGCTGTTCCTGGGCTTCGGCAAACGAAGGCACGAGCTGGCGCAGTCCTCACGCAAGGGGTCGAAGACGCGCGCGGCGCTGGACGCGTACTCGGCGCGCGCCTTGAACGTCGCGTTGGCCCTGACGGCAACCACCACGGTGGTCACGTACGCCGCCTACACGCTGGACCCGGACACGCAGGACCAGTTCAAGTCCGACTGGCTCTGGTTGACCACGCCCTTTACGATCTTCGGTGTGGTCCGCTTCCTTCAGCTGATGGCCGGACGTCCCAAGGCGGAGTCTCCCACCCAGGAAATGCTTCGCGACACGCTGTTTGTGCTCAACATCGTGGTGTGGGCTCTGGTGGCCTTCGCCATCGTGTACCGGGTCCGGCCCGAAGTGGGGTTCTGACAGGGGGGCGGCCATGCCAACGGGCGTTCAGAAAGTGAAGCAACAGGTCGGGGCGCTGTTCTCGACCCCGACCGACCCGTGGACCGACCTTGGCCTCACCTTGCCCATCTTCACGGGCTACCACCTCGGCGTCGTCTTCCTGCCCATGCGCAACGCCGCTGACTTCGTCACCACCCAGCTCGTGCAACTCGCGAGCTTCAGCATCCTTGCCTACGTCGGCCTGACCCTCGCTCTCGCCGCTTCCTTCGTGGGGCTGCTCGTGGCTCTTGGACGAGGAAAGAAGCTCGTCTGGAAACGCTTCGCCGCCGTCGTCGCCGAGGGCGCCGTCTACGCCGTGCTCATGGGCAGCGCGGCGCGCTACGTCGTGGGCTCCTTGCGTCTCGCGAGCGGTGGCGACGAGCACTCCTTCTTCTCGGGCCTGGTCATGTCCCTTGGGGCAGGGTTCTACGAAGAGGTTGCCTTTCGGGTCGTGCTCTTCGGCCTCGGGCTCAAGCTCCTTCAGCGGTTCATCCAAGGTCGCGAGGCCCTCCTGGTCGTGGGGTGGGCGGTGGTCACGGCCTTGGTGTTCTCGGCCTGGCACTACGTGGGCGCGTACGGGGACCCTTTCCGGCTCTCGTCCTTCGTGTTCCGTTGGGTGTGCGGCTTGGCCTTCGTGGCGATCTACCGGTATCGCGGGTTCGCCCCGGCGGTCTGGTGCCACGCCTTGTACGACATCTGGGTGCTGGCTCTCTGATCGAGGCCGGCGCAACGCCCGGCTGGACCGAGGCATCGATACCAGTGCGTCTCTATTGCTCCCGCGGGGGTGGTTGCCATGCCACCCCCGCGGTCTTTTTGTCGGACCCCTCCGAGGTCAGAAGCGCCCCGCGCCAGATGAGAATCTCCATGAAGATGGAGAGACTGTGGACCCTTCCGGCGCTCCTTTGCTTCCGACCCCCGGTGGTGTAACCGCTGCACCATGAGCATCCCTTCCGTCGTTCCGCGGCATGTGGCGATCATCATGGATGGCAATGGGCGGTGGGCGGTGCAGAGGGGATTGCCTCGACAGGCCGGGCACAAAGAGGGCGCGAAGGCCGTGCGGGAGGTCGTGCGGGGTTGCCGCAAGGCGGGCGTCTCGTTCCTCACGCTCTACGCCTTCAGCCTGGCGAACTGGAAGCGCCCCAGTGCGGAGGTCAACGCCCTCATGCGGCTGCTCATCTACTTCGCCGACCAGGAGGTCCAGGAGCTGCGAGAGCGGGAAATCTCCGTCGGCGTCGTCGGCCGGCCCGAGGACCTGCCCACCGCCACCCGCAACGCGTTGCTCGAGCTCATCCGTCATACCGCTGGCGGAACGAAGATGCGCCTGTCCCTCGCGTTGAGCTACAGCGGCAGGAACGACATCGTGGCTGCCATGCAAGGCATCGCGCGTGAGGTGGAAGCCGGAACGCTCCCAGCTGCTGCCGTCGATGAGTCCCTTCTTCGGCATCGAATGACGACGTGTGAGCTTCCGGATCCGGACTTGGTGATCCGAACGGGAGGGGAGTATCGGCTGTCGGACTTCCTACCCTTCGAGTCAGTGTACTCGGAGCTGCACTTTCCGCAGGTCCTGTGGCCGGACTTCCAGGAGCAGCACTTGCACGAGGCGTTCGAGGCCTATGCCGGCCGGGAGCGACGCTTCGGCAAGACGAGCCAGCAGGTGGCGGAGAGCAAGTAACTATCCATGAAGGGATTGTTTGACCGGACGCGTGGGGGGCCAAGGCACAAGCCGCTGCCGGAGCCGCTGGATCAGGTCCCGGCAGACTGGGTTCGTCGTGCGGTGATCGATTTGGACACGCTCGCTGCGTGCCCGTAGGGGCTACAGAAGCTCCCAGTAGATGTCGAGGCAGGTGTTGGTGGCCTTGTCGCCGGTCAAGAAGCCGGCCTTGACCTTGTCGCCGATCTTGATGGGCGTGCGGTCGATCAGATAGCCCTTGATGATCGTGCATACACCCTGCACGAACACGTCGACCTGGTAGTAGGGCGTCTCGATCTCGAGGCCCGTGCCGCCGCGCTCGACGAGCGTGTACGTGTAGATGTAGCCCTGCGGGTTCTTGACCTGTTCCCACACCATCTTGGCGTGGCAGTCCGGGCAATCCATGCGCGGGGGAACCCAGAGCTCTCCCTTGCCCTTCGAGATGGGGCACTTCGGGTTGACGCACTTGGTGCCCATCAGCTTGCCTTCGGTCAGCCCCTGGAAGTAGGGCGTCAGCTGGCCGTAGGTGTGAAAGTGCGTCCCTTCCTTGCCGAAGCGCGGGAAGTGCAGCACCCAGGCGCCGTTCTTGACGTCGATCTTGGACGGGGTGGTGTTCAGCTTGACCTTCTCACTCATGGCGCACCTCCTACCAAGCCTTTTCCAGTACGGCGCAGGTCACGTGGCTGCCCACGCCCGCGTGCGAAATTGCCACGCCTCGCCTGGGATCCTTGACCTGCAAGCTCTTCCAGTCGTCGGGCCGCTTCTTGCCATAGCGCTCCCACATCTTGGGGTCGCCGTGGAACTTGTCGTACTTGCCCTGCAGCTGCCAGAACACCTCGTCGCACTGCCAGATGCCCGTGGCACCGACCGCGTGCATGGTGCCGAGCAGGCCTCCTGAGAGGTTCGACGGGCACTTGCCGGGCTTGCCGGTGTGGGGGTTCTCCAGGTAGCAGTCGCCGGAGGTGATGTACTCCTGCTCGTGGCCGTAGAGGGTCAGCCCGATGTCACCGTAGGTCTGCAGGTCGGAGATGGTGAACGCGTCGTGGGTCTCGACCAGGTCGATGTCCTCGATGGGGTTGTTCACGCCGGCCATGCGGTAGGCCATGTAGGCCGCAAAGCGGGTGGCGCCGAAGCTCTCGAAGCCGGGCCAGCGGCCGTCGGTCTTCTTCATGTCCTCGTACAGCTCCTTGTAGTCCTCCTCGGTTTCGTGGGGCAGCAAGGGAATGCGCATGGGGCGACGGTCGCCGGTGCGCAGGGTGTCGGAGCCGCCGCAGATGTACAGCTTCACGGGGTTGTCCGTGAGCTTGTAGGCGACCTCTTCGGAGCAGAGCAGGGCGGCGGAGGAGCCGACGCTCATGGCGCAGCACTCGAGGAAGCGCAGGGGATCGGAGACGATGGCGCCAGCGAGGACCTCGTCGACGGTGTGTCGACCGGACTGCTGGGCGAAGGGGGACATGCAGGCGTAGTAGCGGTTCTTGACGGCGATCTCGGCGCGCACGCGCTCGTCGACGTTGTACATTTCGCCGAAGCGCCGGGCCATGGGGGCGTAGTAGCTCGCGTAATTCCGGGCCAGGCGGGTTTCGAAGTCTTTGCAGGCGGCGCAGGCGATGTAGTAGTTGCCCGTCCAGGTGATGACTTCGTCCATGCGCTCCCATCCGAGGACGAGGGTGCAATCGCTGTAGCCGGAGGCCACGGTGTTGGCGCCGGAGAGCATGGTGTAGCCGCCGGTGGCGCCGCCGGTCTTGACGCCCCAGTTGGGCAGCAGGTTGAGGCCGAGGTAGTCGTGCACTTTGGCTTCGCACAGGAGCTGGTCCTGGAAGTGGTCGGCGAACTCGCCGTAGTTGCACATGTTGATGAGGCCCTTGACCTCGAGGGGATCCATCTTGAGATCGTTCTCCTCGAGGAGCATCCGGAAGGCTTCCATGCAGAGCTCTTCGAGCTTCTTTTCCGGATAGCGCTTGCGGAAGTCGGATGTGCCTGCCGCCACCATGTAGACCGGGCGGGACCACTTCGGCACCCTGAGGTTGCCTGGCGCAAACTCGATCATGCTGCCCTCCTGAGCTGAGTGAGAGTTCCCCGTCGAGCGCCGGCTCGAAGCGGGGAATTCGTTCCATAGAAGAGCAGCGGCGCGAAAGCTACGCCAATCGTGCGCAACCGGGCCCGATTGCGCGGACTTCTCATCGCTGTGTGGACCCGTCCACCACGGTCATGCTTGAATCGCGAACGTGAAGCGCGAGACGAGCCCCCTGGACGACGACCGGATCATCAAGGTCCGTACTGGGGATCGCGTGTCGGAGCTGGAAGAGCAACTGGTCAGCACGCGTCGCGTGCTGGAGGCGTTTCGGGACATCGCGAGCGCGCTGGCGGCGCCCGTGGACCCGGATCGCTTGCTCGGTTTGGTGCTCGAGCGTGCCTCCGCGTTGCTCGACGCCGACAGGGCCACGCTCTACCTCATCGACGACGCCACGGGCGAGCTCGTCAGCAAGCTCGTGATCGGGGGTGGCGAGCAGACGATTCGCCTCGCGGTCGGGCAGGGGATTGCGGGTACCGTCGTGCAGGCTGGCAAGGCCATCCGCGTCCCCGATGCCTACGAGGACAACCGGTTCAGCCGAGGCTGGGACGGCAAGACCGGATACCGCACGCGATCCATCCTCGCGGTGCCGATGAAGAACCACGTCGGCCAGACGATCGGCGTCCTGCAGGTCCTCAACAAGCGCAACGGCAAGACGTTCACCGACGAGGACGAGAGCTTGCTCGCCGCGCTCGCGACCCAGGCCGCGATCTCCATCGACAACGTCAAGCTCTACCTCGCCGTCGTCGAGAAGAACAACGTCCTCGCGCAGGTGCGACGCAAGCTCGAACGCAAGGTGGACTTCTTGAACCTGCTGTTCGAGCTCGAGAGTGCGATGGCGAGGGCGGTGGACCAGCGGCAGCTCGTGCAGTCCTTGCTCGGACTCACCGTGGCAGCCACGCGCACCAAGGCCGGGTCCGCGCTGCTGCTCGACCCCGACGGTCTCCACCACCCTGTCTTCGTGTACCGGCAGGACGTCCCGGGGGAGCTCGTCGAGCACACGATCGATCGCCCTGTGGGCACCTTCTTGCAGACCATCCGGCAAGCGGGACCGGTCTGCATGCACGACGTGCGGCGTCGCACCAAGGCGACCGCCGAGCTATCGCTGATTGGGGTGCGTGCGCGTTCGATCCTGGCGGTGCCCATGCTCAGCGAGCAGGGCGAAGCGTTCGGGGCGCTGGTCTTGTACGACCGAGAAGACGGCTCGTCGTTCACGGACGACGATCGGGAGCTGTTGCGGCTGGTGGCGGCCAACGCATCGACGGCCATCAGCCTGTTGCGGTCGCGCGAATCGCAGCGGGTGAGCGATCGGCTGTCGACGATCGGGCGTTTGCTGTCGAGTGTGCTTCACGACCTGAAGACGCCGATGGCGGTGATCAGCGGGTACGTGCAGCTGATGGCGTCGACGGAGAGTGCGGAGCAGCGCAGGAGCTATTCGGAGTTGGTGCTCAAGCAGTTCGATCACATCACGGCGATGCAGCGTGAGGTGCTGGCGTTCGCGCGGGGGGAGCGGACGCTTCTGGTGAGCAAGGTGTACCTGCAGAAGTTCTTTGACGAGCTGCGCGTGCAGCTCGAGCGGGAGCTCGAGGGGCGGGGGGTGAAGTTGGAGCTGGAGCTTCGGGACCGCGGCACGGCGCGGTTCGATCAGGCGAAGGTGACGCGCGCCTTGCACAACCTGGCGCGCAACGCGCTCGATGCCATGGGCACGGGGGGCACGCTGCGCATCGTGGTCGACCGGGACGCGGAAGCGCTGGTGGTGCGGGTGAGCGACACGGGGCCGGGCATCCCGGAGCAGATCCGCGGCAAGCTCTTCGAGTCCTTCGTCACCGCGGAGAAGACCGAGGGCACCGGGCTCGGCCTGGCGATCGTGAAGAAGATCGTCGAGGAGCATGGGGGGCGCGTGGACGTGTCTTCCTCTTCGCGAGGTGCGGAGTTCACGTTGCGTCTACCCCAGAGTTGAGTCGCGCCGACGTTCGAACAGTCGAGACCAGCCGAGGCGCTGTGTGGCCGCATGAGCCCAAATGACCAGCGCGACACTTCTGTCGGGTCTCACGAATTGTGTAGACGTGCCGTCGTAGAATCTTTTACAGTTTTCCACCATGAGGATTCGTGTTGCGGGGGCCTGGCGGGCGCTGTTGGGTCTGCACCTGGTGATGCTGGCGGGTGGCGCCGTGATCGGGTGTGAACTGGGTCGACTCGTCGGCGAACCGTGCAATCGGGACGACGAGTGTCTTTCGAACAGCTGCAGCGGAGGCAAGTGCACGACGCCACTTGACCTTGGCAGGAGCCCTGCGCAGGCCGTGGATGCGGGGACCGGCGGTACCGGTGGCACCGGAGGTACGGGTGGAACCGGGGGTACGGGTGGCGGGGGCGGCGCGGCGGGGTCCGCCGGAGAGGGTGGAGCCGCGGGCGCTTCGGGCTCTTCCGGCGCTGCGGGTGGTGCCGGGGCAGCGGGGTCCGCGGGAGCCAGTGGGGCGGCGGGGACCGCCGGTGCGAGTGGGGCTGCTGGCTCAGCGGGTAGCGCTGGCGCCGCGGGCAGCGCGGGAGCGGCGGGTGATGCGGGCTAGCGTCCTGTCGTCGAGGGACGTCTCGTGTGCAGGGGCGGTCCGGGGTGCCCATCCCCAGGCCATGTTTTCGGAGATTGCGCGAACCGGTCGATGGCCGGTCGCATCCAAGGAGAACCACGGTGCGGACTAGGATGAAACGATCCTTGCTGGCCTCGGTGGCGGCGCTGGGGGTGCTTTGCGCAACCGTGCCCGCCATGGCGGACGCACGAACTGAAGCTCGTACTCAATTCCGCAAGGGAATGGGCATGATCTCCGATGGGCAGTACGACGAGGGCATTGCGGCGCTCAAGGAGGCGTACGACACCCTCCCGCACCCGAACGTCCTCTACAACATCGCCCGTGCCTACGTGGAGATGGGGGACCTCGACAACGCCATCAAGTACTACAAGGACTACGCGGCGACCAACCCGCCCGACAAGGAGGAGGTGGCCGCGGTCACCTCCGCCCTGGAGCAGCGGCTCGCGAGGCAACGGGCCACGCTCGCGGCCGCCGAGACTGCCGGAACGCCTGTGCCCGGCACGCCCGGTGCGCCCGGGCCCGGCACCGCTCCAGGAACGCCAGGTGCGCCCGCACCCGGAACGCCAGGCGCTCCCGGGGCGCCCGGCACCGGCGTACCAGGTGCCGGACCGGGTGGAGAAGCCCCGCTTCCCGATGCCCTCAAGCTCGGAGAGCGCGAGGACGACATCTACGAGGAGTCCGTCGCCGCCGCTTCCAAGGGCGCCGCCCTCTCCCCCCTCGAAGCCCCCAACTCCGTCACCATCATCACCCAGCAGGACATCCGCCTCTCGGGCATGACCAAGCTGTCCGACCTGTTCCGACGCGTCGCAGGCATGGACGTGATGGACACAACCAACGGCAACCCGGACATGTCGATCCGCGGGTTCAACCAGCGCATGTCCAACAAGCTGCTCGTGCTCGTCGATGGCCGCTCGGTCCAGTGCGAGTTCTTCGGAAACACCTTCTATGACTGGATGTCGATCGACGTAGACCAGATCGAGCGGATCGAGATCGTGCGAGGCCCTGGCTCCGCGCTCTACGGCGCCGACGCCTTCGCCGGTGTGGTCAACATCGTGACGCGTGCCCCAGGAACCGGGGGCAACTCCGTGCGCGTCGGCGTTGGGCCCAAGGGTGAAGCGTACGGCTCGCTTCGAGCCGTCGGACGAAGCGAGGACCTGGCGTACCGCATGTCCGCCGGCTACACGCGACAGACTCGCTGGAGCCGGCTTGCGCCAGACGGGCGTGTGGACATCGAGACGGCCTATCCGGAGCAGGACATCTCTCTGGAGAACGCACGCTTCGACTTTCGATCCGACCGTCGCCTCGCCAAGGACGTGAACCTGGAGTTGTTGGGAGGGTTCGCGGACGTCTTCTACGACTTCTATTCGATCGGCGTGTTTCGCGGCTTCCAGCACGAGACCCGGACAGGCTTCGTGCAGACCAACTTCCGTGCGCACGAGCTTTCCCTGCGGGTTGCCTACACGTTCGCCGCAGCCTTCGACAACCAGTCGTCTTGGAACTACCTCTCCCAGACCCGCTACAAGTCGAATCTGACCACCGACGTGCTCGACACCGAATTCGTCTACGCCGACGACTTCAAGACCGGCTCCCTCGAGCACGTCATCAACCTCGGCATCAACTACAAGTTCCGCAAGGTCGTCTCGACCTTCACGGACGAGACCAGCGAGAACTTCTTCGGCTTCTTCGGCCAGGAGTCCTTGAAGGTCTCCCCGCTGCTCACGCTCGTGGCGAGCGGACGTCTCGACTACCTGCCCTACACCGAGAAGTGGGAGCCTTCCCCCCGGATTTCGGTGCTACTGCACCCCACCGAGCGGTCCACGATTCGGGGTTCGTTCTCCACCGCATTCCGAAAGCCCACGGCCCTCGAGGGCTACATGCAGCTCGGCGTGCAGTCCACGACCGGGTCCGTGCAGGCCCTCAACGACTCGCAGCGGGCCGAGCAGCTCGAGCCCGAGCGCGTCCTCAACGCCGAGCTCGGGTACATCAACCAGGATATCGACTGGTTGGCCCTCGACACGGCCCTCTACTACAACCGCGTCACGGACCTCGTGGTGCTCGCACCGAACGAGTTCGTCACTCCCTCCGACCGTCTCGCCGACCCCCTGTACGACCAGAACACGGGCCGGTACATCGCCGCCTTCTCCCGCTTCACGAACCAGTGCGCCGCCTTCAACGTCTTCGGCGGCGAGCTCGGCGCCCGCGTGTTCCCAGTCACCGGTCTCGACATCTTCGCCAACTACGCGCTCAACAAGGTGTCCGCCGACCGGCCCCCAGGGTGCGACATTCCCGACGACGAGCGAACCTCCGCGCACAAGATCAACCTCGGCGTCCAGGTCCGAAGCAAGCCTGGCATCGACGGCGAGGTGACCCTCAACCACGTGACCTCCCAGGTGTGGTCGGAGCGCATCGTGAACGCGGCCGGTGACGTGGTTTCCCAGGACTTCCCCCTGGAGGCCTACACGCTCCTCAATGCGCGCCTCGGCTACCGGTTCTACCGGGACCGCTTCGAGGTCAGCGCGATGGGATTCAACCTGCTCAACGACAAGCACAAGGAGCACCCCTTCACGCAAACCGTGGGGCGGCGCTTCATGACGTTCGCGCAGTACAACTTCTAGGAGTGAATCGATGCGCCTCTCTCGCTCTCTGATCGCATCCGCGTTGTTGGTCACCCTAGTCGGGGCATGCACGGACCCCCCCGTCGATGAGGACGTCTTTCCCCCCAAGGGAATCATGAGCGGCACCGTGAGCTACATCGGTCCGCTCCCCTGTTCCAAAGGCGGCCACGTGGTGGGCAACGCCATCCTGACCTTGTTCAACGAGAACGCCCTGCCCCCCCCCACCGGGCTCGGCCTCTCCGCACACCGCCTCGTCGTCGTACCCGGCGACGTGCTCTTCGCGGGCGTCGCTCACATGATCCCCAAGTCTGCCACTGGCGACTTGGAGTGCCCTCCGGAAGGAGTCAACGTACAAGTGAGCGCTCCCTGGGTCGTCGGGCCCGTCGATGCGGGTGTGTACCAGATCCGTGCCTTCTTCGACTACGACGGCGACTGGCACGCGGCCTTCAAGTTCGCCAACATGGTCACCAAGGGGGACATCGCCGGCGGCGCCATCGCCAACATCACCGAGGCGCTCTCGGGAGGTCCCGTCAAGTACCAAGGTATCGAGGTGGGCCACCGCCGGGAGGACGGCTCCTTGTTCATCCCAGAGGACGGCTACCTCGCCCAGAACGTGGCGGTCCTGCTCGCGGCGCGCGTTCCGAGCAATCGCCCCTACTTCCACGTCAGCGAGATGCGAGCGGGCGGCGATGCCAACGGCGTTCCGCCCACCATTCCGTTCCCCACCGGCGACCAGCTGACGATGCCCGCGGACTACCGCCTGTACAACGCGGACCCCCTGCAAGTACACGATTCGCTGTACTGGTTCCGCTTCCAGGCGGGCCTCCCCGAGGCCGAGGTTCCGGCCGCTTCCGCCGACCCGTTCCTCTTCCGCTTGGGCGATCCCTTCCTCGTCCAGCGCTATGACGCCAACAAGGACGGCGTCATCGACGCCAAGGACCACATCACCGGAACCATCCTGCCCGTGACCGCGCTCGGTCCCGTCATCAGCTTGACCAAGCTCGACCGGGAGAACGACCCGACCAACCTCTGGCGCATCACGCAGAACTCGCCTCGCGTCCTCACAAGCCTCGTCGTCACGTCGCCGAACATGACGACCCTCGCCCTCGGCCTCATGGGCGCGACCTGTTCCGCCTCCCAGACCTGCGTGGCGGGCAAGTGCTGCACCGACGAGACGGGAACGGACTGCGTCGCGAACAAGGAATGTTTCGACGTGCCCGTGCCCCTCGATTCCATCATCGGGTACATGCGCCCGAGCGCCGTCTGCATCGAGAACGCGGCAGACGCGAACTCCAAGACGATCATCGTCACCCCATACGAGTTCGACCGGCAAGACCCACCCAAGCCTGTCGTGTCCGACGTGGAGGCCACGCGCAAGGACATCGCCGAGCAGCTCAGTCGCGGCATCGATGGCGTGGAGTTCGTCTACGGCTGCCTCCCTCCCGGCAAGTTCGCGCTCAACGTCATCTACCCCTCCACGGGGCAAGCTTGGTCCTTGCCCAACGAGTCCGGCATCTGCATGCCGGGCGAGGCCCCGGGGGACATGACCTGTGGAGATCGCAACCGCCTCGAGTCGCAGTTCCGCACCGTCGACATCGCACCGGCTTCCGACCCCGCCTACTGCAACTCGATGCGCAAGCCGCTCAACGAGTACGACGCCATCCGCGAGTACTGTCTCACGCCCAAGGAGCGCGCCGCCTACATCAACGGCACCCTCTGGGGCGGCGACCCAAGCCCCCTCTGACCTCACAATCCCTTTCGGGATCACTCGTAAGCACTCATAATTGCCTAATTTTTAAGGCTATGTGGTGCTGCTTGTGACCGTATGCGGATGGTTGCGAAATCCGCCCCTCGCACCCGCCCGTCCCGTCCCCATTCCAAGCACTCGGAAGATCAAATCATAGGAATGGCAAAGTAGGATTAGGCTCCCAGCAGCTCTAATCGTGAGGGTCGTATGTAATGTTCAAACTTCCGGTAGCTTCAATCATGGGAATCGTAGGTAGTGTTTAAGCTTCCGGTAGCTTTGATCGTAGTGGTGGTATGTAACGTTTAAGCTCCAGAAAGCCTTAATCGTATGGTTCGTATGTAATGTATAAGCTTACGGAAGCTTTAATCGTTGGGGTCAATAGGCTATGTTTGGGCTTCCGGTCGCCTCAATCATGGGGGTATCATGCCGACCATGGACGACCAGGGTTACTCGATCCGCCAACTGGCGAAGCTCGGAGGCATCTCACCCGACACGATCCGGGTGTGGGTCAAGCGCGGACTCATCCCGCGCGTGCGCTTCGCAGGCCGCAGTACCCGATATGGTGATGTCCACCTTCAGCGGATTCGGGCGATCAAGAAACTCAAAGGCGAGACCCTGTCGCTCGTCGACATCAGCGCGCGTCTGGTGACGATGACCCCCCAGGATATCCAAGTCCTCCTCCAACCGGTCCCCGCTGCGCCGACCCCGCCCCCAGCGCCCACCTTTCCCGCCGAAAACTGGAAGCGCCTCGTCTTGTGCCCCGGTCTCGAACTGCACGTCGCGGATACCGCCGTGCACAAGCGCATGGCCCAGCAGGTCTACGACGACTTCCTCTCACGGCAGACCTGACGGGCGCAGAGCAGCGTATCGCTTGCGAAGGTGCGGTCGTTCGGGAACCACATCGGGTGCAGGACCGGCCATGGACCCGATGCCATGGCGAAGCGTCGCCGACGTGACAGTTGGCCACGCGACGCTCGAGGAGCAGAACGTCGCTCGCTACCGTCCTCTTCCGGCTGAGGAGGGTGCGCCAGTTGCCACGGCACCGCGCGTGCTCGCGCCGAAGCTGACCGATCCGGTCCCTGCCGGTTCGCGCAAGGTTTCGGCGGACAAGATCGAACTGCCCGCGGGCGACCCGTGGATGGCAGCCATCGCCTTGCTCCTGGCCGCCGGCTTGGGTATCGCGGTGGGAAGAGGATTTCGTCGCTGATGCCCGCTTGCACCTCGCGCTGAGCCTCTCCGGAGTCCCGTCATGACCGATGTCAAACCCTTCGTAATCCGCGATTCGTCGCCACCTCAGGACCGGACGGTGTCCGTGGTCTTCTTGGTGTCGGGGCTCGAGCAGGAACGTCCCGGACCCGGCCTGCTGCATCCGCTGGGGCCGACATGTCTGTTCGATCGCATGCTCTCGTGTCTCGAGCGAGTCTGTGAGGCCTCGCAGCGGGCCGTGTGGTTCGACGACGCGACGCTGGTGGAGCGGTTCGAGAGCGTGCCGCGTCCTGGCATCCGGTTGCTCGCCGCGCCCCCGGACCGATCGTTGCGGGCCGGAGGTCCGGATGCGCTGATGTCGACCCACGTGGCCCTGTTCGACGGGCGTCACCCGTTTCTTCGTCCCAGCACCATCGACGAAGCGATCCGGTTGCTGCGGCTGCGAGGAGACATCGAAGCGATTCAGTCGTGCGCACGAGTTCGGGGCCCCCTGTATTCCCTCACAGGACAGCCCGTTGCGGGCGCAACGGGCGCGGAGATGCTACTCGCTTGCCACGCCTTTTCCATCTTGCCGTCGAGCCACATGGCGACGGGTCGTGCGCTGACCTCGCCGCCCTTCGCGTTCGAAATCGCGAACTCGGAAGCTTTCAGGGTGGAGTCCGCGTTTCTGCACGAGATGGCGGGAGCCTTGATCGACGCACGCGCCAAGCCTGCCGCTCAAGGTGCCTAGCTCGCTGCTCAGTGCTTGTTCGGGATGAAGAAGATCAGCACCATACCCGGTACGGCGGCGAGGAACGTGAACGCGAAGTAGGTCGAGAACCCCAGCCACCCTGCGAGGAACCCGCTCGCCACGCCGGCAACGGTGAAGCTCACGCTCATCAGCGCCGTGAGGATGGCCATGTGTGCGGCCTTGTGAGCCGGGTCGCAGCTTCGCATCAGGTAGACCATGAACACCGCGGTGCCGAGGCCTTCCCCGAAGTGTTCCGCCGTGATCACCAAGGTGATGATGCCGAGGCCGACCCCACCTGCCGTTCCGACCCACGCCAGCAACGCATAAAGCAGATTCAGCGTGTTCTGCGCCAACACGAAGGGCCAGATCCACCGCTTCAACCCGTGCCGCGAGATCAGCCACCCCCCGAGGAAGGTCCCTACGAAGGACGCGGATCGGCTCGGCAGGTTTCTCTTGTCACCCGGCGCCGAACGAGGCGCCACCGGGATGGCCATGCGATCAGACCGACCGCTTCTGCACGCAAGGGTACCATTGCGGTGCGTCCTTGCGTTGCGAGCGCATCTGCTGTTCCGATTCGGACTGCCCGAACGCAGGGCCTTGCAAGCCCCTATCCGCGACCTTGGGAACCTGTGGCGTGGAGGTCGAGGATGCGGGGCCGGAAGCGTCGGTGGATGCCGGTGCGGCGGGGCATCGTGCGCTGCGGGTGCGGCGGGCTCTGGCGAGGCCGGCATGGCGGGGACCGGCGGCGGTTTGCAAGAAGACGCGGGTCCTGACGCGCAGCCCAGCGAGCCGGGCGACTTGGATGGTGCCAGCTTTGTGGACCCTCAGACTGGCGAGGCGCGCAAGAAACTGCACGCTCCGCCTCATCTCCCCGTCTGCAACGTCGGCTCCCGATGCATTTTGGACTTGATCCACCCAAGCGTGACGAGAGTGGAACAACTCCCCGCAACGAACGCGATGAGCACCGCAAGCAACACCGGTTTCCACACCGATGGCCTCAGCCAGCGATCCCGCTGCTCCGCGTGCTCCAAACACCCATCGAGCGCGCGGAGCAACGCGTTACCATCTTCGAAGCGTTCCCAAGGTCGAATCACCAAACACCGACGCATCACGTGACCCACGGCCAGCGGGATCGTGATCGGTAACGGATGCTCTCCGCCCCACTGCGACGCCGGAAGCGTTCCCGTGAGCATCTCGTGCAGCATGACCCCGAAGCTGAATACGTCCGAACGAGGATCGACGTTGCCCCCGCCAGCCTGCTCCGGCGATAGATAACGCCTGGTGCCGGCCATCGGTCCCGGTGCCGAAGACGCCGCCGGCTTCGCAAGTCCGAAGTCGAGTATCTTCGGTTCGCCGGTCTCGGTGATGATGATGTTGTCCGGCTTCAGGTCACGGTGCACGATGCCACACTTGTGAGCGTGAGCGAGCCCGGCGGCGATGGTCCGCGCGACCCGCAGCGCTTGGCGCCACGGCAAGGCACCCCGTCGCAGGTGCGATCGAAGCGTATGCCCCGGGACGTACTCCATCACCAAGTGCGGCCGGGGTCCGTCGACCGAGACATCGTAGAGCGTGGCGATGGATGGATGCGTGAGCGCCGCCGCCGACCGGGCTTCACGCAACAACCGCTCGCGCGACCCCTCGTCTTGCGCCACCTCGGCCGACAGCACCTTGACCGCAACCGCGCGGTTCAGGCTGGTATCCTCCGCCAGGTACACGACTCCCATCCCGCCCTCTCCCAGCCGCGCCGACAGGTGGTAGCGTCCGAGGCTCGTCCCCACGAGCCCCGATGCCTCCTCGAGCGGAACCTCGGGTGCCGCCGCTACTTCGCGCATCAGAGCGGAGAAAGAACCCGACGACTCCATCACGCGCCCTCTCCCAGCAGTCCCTCGCTCTTTGCAAACGCCCGCAGCCGTACTTTCGTGCGTTCGAATCGTTTCCGCCATGCCGCGCACGCCCGCTGAAGTGTCTGCGGATCGACGATCGCACCGTCGTCCATGACCTCGGCAATCTGCTCCCAGGTCATCTCACGGTCTACGCGCAGCGTGAGCAGCATGCGCTCCTCCGGGGTCAACCGATCCCGCAACCGTGCCGCCCGGCTCTTCACATCGGTGCGAAAATATGGCGCAGTCTGCGTGCGAATGCGCGCCTCGAGAGCCGACAGACTAGGCACCTGGGATAGGTCCACGTGTCGGCGTTCATAGGCGCTGTCGACATGGCGAAGGTACGCGCGCCTCGCAATCACATAGGCCCACGTGCGAAAGCTCGATCGCCAGGCAAACGAAGGGAAGGTCGACCACATCCCGAGACACGCCTGGCCGAAAACGTCGAACGCTTCATCCCGCGTCGCCACGAGCGACACCAGAAACCCGACGATCTCCGGACCGTAGGAGCCGAGCGCCACGGTCATGGCGTCGGCGAAGCGACCCGCGCCGTGCAGCTCGCAAACCCTCGCCTCGACCTCGTCCGATGCCGGCATGCTGGCTTCGCGCTGCGCTCCAAGAAAAAAGTGGACGGCCTAGTGTCACATCCTCACCGAGACCGCACCACCGATCATGAGCAAAAAAACAAACTTCGCAACTCACTTCGCAGTTGCGCTGGCCCCCATCATCGCCGTGATGCTCGCGGGCTGCTGCAATCCCTCCAGCAACGCCGCCCCGGCGCCCGGAAGGCAGACTGCCGCCGCCACGACTGCAGCCTCACCGCCCGTTCCCTCGACACCAGCCCACACACCCGCGCCTCCGCCGACCGCATCCACTCCCACGTGCGAAACCCTGAAGTCATGCTGTGTCGCCATGGCAGGAAAACCAGGCCTGGAGTCGGCCCAACCGCTGTGTCAGATGTATTGGCTCCGAGGCGTTGTCGGTGACTTCGCCGAACCGCCCGAGGACCAGAAGCTCGAGGAGCTCTGCCAGATGGAAATGATCCAGCTGCAGAACATCTGGAACCTGTACTCCCTGACGGATGGGGGGGCAGGTCAGGCGATGCCGCCTGTGTGCCGCTGGGCGCACCCCAAACACGGCCCCATGCCGTTCACGCCGCTTCGCCCTCCCGCCCAGCCATGAGCTCGGAGAGTCAGTGCTCGTGCAGATCCCTCCTGGAATCGATCACGGCGCAACCCACCTCGTGCAGCGGGCAGGCAGCATCCCAAGACCCAACAAGGGGCCCGGGGACCTGGAGCTCACCATCAAGGTGCGCCATCACGAATTCTCCCGTCGTGAAGGGGACGACGCGATGTGTTCGGTTCCCGTCTCGTTTCCTCAAGCCACGTTGGGTGCAGAGGTGGAGATTCCGACCTTGGCTGGGAAGGGCAAGCTCGCCGATAGGAAAACCGAACCCCTTTCGCAAGGCAGGACAAGTCTGGACTCCCGCCGCGAGTCAAGCGCGAACGCAGTGACGGTGCCTTCCGCGCGAGCAGTTACGCCACATCGCGTGCGGGCGCTGACCTCGCCGCCCTTTGCTTGCCGCTCAGTGCTTGTTCGGGATGAAGAAGATCAGCACCATACCCGGTACGGCGGCGAGGAACGTGAACGCGAAGTAGGTCGAGAACCCCAGCCACCCTGCGAGGAACCCGCTCGCCACGCCGGCAACGGTGAAGCTCACGCTCATCAGCGCCGTGAGGATGGCCATGTGTGCGGCCTTGTGAGCCGGGTCGCAGCTTCGCATCAGGTAGACCATGAACACCGCGGTGCCGAGGCCTTCCCCGAAGTGTTCCGCCGTGATCACCAAGGTGATGATGCCGAGGCCGACCCCACCTGCCGTTCCGACCCACGCCAGCAACGCATAAAGCAGATTCAGCGTGTTCTGCGCCAACACGAAGGGCCAGATCCACCGCTTCAACCCGTGCCGCGAGATCAGCCACCCCCCGAGGAAGGTCCCCACGAAGGACGCGATCACCCCGAGCGTGCCGTTCGCGAACCCATACTCGTCGAGCGACATTCCCAGGTCGTCGCGCAAGAACGGCCACTTCATCTTCTGCAGAAACGACTCGCCCGTCCGAAACAGCACGACGAAGGCGAGCACCAGCCCGACCTTGGGTCGCGCGAGGAAGTCGACGAAAGCGGCGCCGTAGTACGAGTTGGAAGCCGCCACGCGACGCTTGATCGGACCCAGGAAGGCGAGGACCACCAGCAGGGAAGCCAGCAACGCGAGCGCGATCCACCCCGGTAGGGAGATGCGGCCGATCAGGGGGGCTCCTTCGACGGCGCCCCTCACCAGACCCACGATCGGATCAAAGACTCTCCACTGCCGTTGCGCTACCACCGCGCCCGCGACCACAGCCCCCGCCATCAACACCCGCGGACGGAGCGCCTCGCGAATCAGGGCGCGAACCGGTTGCTTGCGCCGCTCGACCTTGGGGAGGATGCCCCAGTGCAACGCGGTCATCGCGAGCATGATCGCTGCGGTGGCCAGCAACCCACCGGTCCACCCCACCCAGCCGATGACGATGATCAGCGGGCCTCGCACCACCAAGCTCGAGACCTTGTACGCCATCGCCCGATAACCCACGAACTTCGACTGCCCCTTGTCGTCGAGCCCCTCGAGGTAGAAGCCGTCGATCGCGATGTCATGCGTGGCCGACAGGAACGCCAGCACGAGAAAGCTCGCGGCGATCGCCCCGAGAAGCTGCTTTCCGCTCGCGAGGAAGGCGAGCACCACGAGCAAGGCGGTCAAGGCAACCTCGACGCCGATGAGCCAGCGTCGCTTGGTCTCGTAGTGATCGAGGAAAGGCCCCCACAGGAACTTGAGGTTCCACGGGAGATGAAACAGCGCCGTCAGGCCGATGGCCTGCAGGCTGGCGCCCATCTCCTTGAACAGGATTTCCGCGAGGTTGTTGACGATGCTGTAGGGGAACCCTTCCCCGAAGTACGTCGTGGAGACCCACACGTGCGGACTGGACAGGCCACGCTTGCCGCGCTGCTCATCCGAGGGCTCTTGGGTCGATTCCACACGCTGAGCGCTAGCACACGTGAGCTGTCAATCGGACATTTCCAGCGGGTTTGCGCGGTCCGAGGCTTCCTTGCGGTGGGCATGGACCAGCTGGCCGCAGCTGCTGCGCAGCTCCGTCTCCTCCGGCAGACCCACGCTCACGATGCAGTCGAACCCCTCCGCATGCAGGGCCGAAACCAGCGGCGCAACCCGCCCCTCCTGCCCCGGCTCGAAGGTCGACCGCAGCCCCGACGCCACCGCCCGGTCCGTCGGGTTCAGCGGCGTCAGCTTCACCAGCACCTTCGACGGGTCGAACACCTTCGCCATCACCCGCGCCGAAATCGGAACCCCCTCGGCCATCGCGAAGTTCAACGTCACCTTGCGGTCCTCGTCCCGCACGAAGTCACGAGAGAACGAAGCGATCTCCCCCAAGCTCCACTTCGGAATCGGGATCATCCCGTCGCGGACCACCTCGTCGGTCGATTGCACCGAGATCTGAAGCTGGAAGTGCCCGCCGCCGTAGTGGCGGTCCCGAAGCTCGTGCATCCGCGCGAACCACGCGCGCGCGCTGCGAGGCGCCGTCGTGGCGAGGCAGGGCATCAACCCGGGCGCCACAACCACCTGCGGCAGCCGATCCAGCACGTCCAGCACGGCAGGGTTGAGCGCCGGCTCTCCCATTCGCGCGAACTGCACCTTGAGCTTCGCGCAACCCAATGCCTCCGGTCCCGCCCAGTCCGAGAGCACCAGCTCGATCTGCGAAAAGATCTCCGACGCCGTCAGGTTGCCGTGAAAGCTCGTTCCCGCATCGCACATCGGGCATCCCACCGCGCAGCCCAGCTGCGTCGACACGACCGCCACCAGCTTCTCCGACCTCGAAAGCGCCGGATCCACTGCCCCCACGCACTCGACTGTCGCCCGATCGTCGTCGCGAAACCGCACAAGGTAGATCTGCGCCAGATCCGCGCGACCCGTCACCGCCAGAACCTGCATCCCCGCCGTTCGATCTCGCACCATCATCCGGCTCCTCTTGCCAACAGCTCCACCGCTGCCACACACCCATCGCCCAGCGCCGCCATCACATGCCGCGCACGACGTCCCGTCGCATCACCGACCACGCGGACTCGCTCAGGTCGTGCGGCCAGCACCTCGCCCAACCCCTCGACCATCACCGGCTTCCGCCCGATCGCGGCCACCACGGCGTTCACGCGCACGACCGATTCCTCTTCGCCCTGACGCAAAATCAGCTGCAGCCCTCCCGCGTGCATGGTGCCCCGAACCACCCGCGCATTCTCGCGCACGACGACCCCTTCGTCGCACGCTGCCCGTACGAGCCACTGCGGGGCGCGCGTCGCGCCTCGACTCAGCACCTCGACGCCCACTCCCTTCGCTCGCAGCCATCGCGCCTGGTCCATCGCCACGTCCGAACCACCGATGACCGCAGCGCGATCGGGGATCGCGAGAGAGCATGCGCTCACGGCGTCGGGGAACAGCACGCCGCCCCCTGGGTCTTCCGAGCCCGAAGACAGCCCGTCGATCTGAGGAACCAATGCCTGCGTACCCACCGCCACAACCAGCGCCTCCACAACGTGACACGTCCCGTCGCTGGTCGCGATCTCGATCGAGTCACCGATCGGCGCCACACGCGTTACACGACCCGGCCGAACCATGACGTTCCACCGGCGAAGGAAATCCTCGAGATGATCTGCGACGACGGGTCCTTCGACGCGATCCGGAACGAACGGGAGGTTACGCACCTCGTGAGCGATACGGATGGTGCCACCTGCGCGCGCGCTTCGGTCCAGCAGCAGCGGTCTGAACCCCTGGCGTGCGGCCTCCGTAGCAGCGCCGATGCCCGCGGGTCCGGCCCCGATAACGCCGAGTCGCCAGCTCATGCCATCGCTCCGAGCATCCTGACCACGTCGTCCGTTGTCGCCAACCGTGCGAACGCGTGGCTCAGCGCGTGGAGCGAGGACGTGTGCAAGGCCGGCGGCCGGGACGCACACGCATCGTGCACCACCACCACGTCGAAACCATGCATGAAGGCGTCGCGCGCCGACGTGTCTACGCAAATGTGGGTCATGGTGCCGGCGATCACCACGGTCTCGATGGCACGCTCTCGCAGCCACGGGTCGAGGTGGGTCTCACGAAATGCGGAGTAGTGCTCTTTGCGCAGGACGAGGTCCTCCTCGAGGGGAACGAGGGCGGGGTCGAGCTGGGAGGCATCGGAGCCTTCGATCACGAAGGTGGACCACCATCTGCCCATGCCGGGTCCGCAAGGAGGTGTTGTGTGGGCGTGCCGGGTGAAGACGACCGGGCGGGCTGCTCGTCGAAAAGCGTCCACCAAGCGGACGGCCTGGACCACGGCAGCGGGTGCGTCTCGCACGAAGGGTGGCTGCTCGGGGTCGGTGAACGCGCGCTGCAAGTCGATGACCAACAGGGCGGAGCGGTGCAGTGCCCGATGCAGGGCCCGATGCAGAGCCGACGGGTCGCTGTGACGAGCGAACGGATGGGCTTCGGCTTTTGTCAACGGGGCACCCGGCGTGGCGTGGCCTGCTCGTAGTCGAGTTTGCCTATTCGTGCAACCCAAGGGGCGTTCGCGCGCAAGGCGAGATGGCAAGGGTCGATCCGTCACGGACCCGAACGAGATCCTCTATGTTTGCGCGGCCCCGCAGAGTCGAGTGTGCCGCCGCTTCAACAGGATCGTCTCCACGATTACGGGAAGGGCTGCGAGCAGAGAGAACGCACCGCAGTTCATGGCTTCCGAGATCCCCTGCGCGATGAGCCGGGCTTGATGATCCGGCGGCCCATCTGCGTTGAGCGCGAGCCAAGCCCCGACGACGCTGCCTACGAGCCCCGCGAGTGCGATCAGTCCTACGATCGAACGGACACGAACCATCGCGACACGGACAGCGTGCTACCCGAGCGACAATCCCCTTGCTGTCTCGGCCAAAGCCCCCATCCCAGCCTTCCCCCGCCTCGGCTCACCATTGGTGGAATCTTCATTCTTCGGGCTGAATTTTCGCAAACGCGACCGCGGTTGCATGGTGGAGGAAGGTGCCAGCTGCTCGGGCAATTCTTGCGGCCCTATGGCTCCCGTCCGAACAGCGGTGTGAAGAAACTAGGAACTAGGAAGAGGAATTCGAACACGGAATGCAGAATGTTCTGATCAATCGTCAGCACCCGGCACGTTGCCGTGCCGTATTGGCTGACGCCGTGAGAATCGCCACGAGTCGGTCCGCTTCATCGATGAGCGTGGCGAGATGCTGGGTCCGTTCGAGCAACTCGGCTCGCGCCGCCAACCTAAGCCAGTACCGGGTCTCACGAACCTCTTTGAGCGCGATCGGCGTCTTGTGGACGAAGTCGGCAGGACTCTCCGCCCCTCGCGCCTCCTCGTAGTTCGAGCCGCCTGCTGGGCCGCATCGTTCACTCCGCGCGGGCTCTGTTGAGCCCGTGCTCGTGGACCTCCGTGGACTCCGGCCAGCGAAGCTAGCGAAGCTAGCCTTCGTCCACTCCGGTTCCAGTTGCTTGACGATCGCCTTGCCGCCGGGCCTCTTGCCAAGTGCCGGGAGCAGCTTCACCACGGCCGCTCCGAGATTGAGCAGTCGGTCAGCGATGTCGTCGCCCTTTCGTCGACCCATTCTGCATTCCGTGTTCGCGTTCCTAGTTCACATCCCATGCCTTTACATCGGCCACCCAAGCAAATGCATCGCGGTTCGGCTCGTGACCTGATGCACGCCGTGACGCACGAAATCGCGAGCACTTACTGCAAAGCCACCAATGCTGAGCCGCCTTGGGGGAAGGAGCCCTCTCACGCGCCGCCCACCTTGTTGGTGGCAGGCCGCCTTGCCATTCGTCGAGCAAGATCCAGAGGATACTCCTTCGGTCCGTCGCTTCGCTCCGGATCAGGGTACCTGGCACATCGGTTGCTCCTCTCGCGGGCATGCACGCCAGCCTCTTCCCTCGCATCGTGGCTTCCGTCGGGTCGGTCGCGGTCCTCCTTGCAGGAATCGCGGCACCCGCGGTCGCGGAGCCCCCCGCCTCGTCGCCCCGCGTCGATGCGCTCTCCTTGCCACGTTGTCCGGTCCCGTCGCGCGTGATTGCCATCGTGTCCACCCAGGGGCGGGATTCTCTCGCCGTGCTTAGCGTCCCCGGGGGCGACGACACCCGATGGCAGGCGTTCGTACGCGTCGGCGACCGGTTCTCTGGCGGATCGGTCGGTCACATCGGTCAAGACCGCGTCTGGCTCCGAGCCGCCACCGGATGGTGCCAGATTACCCGGACCCTTCCTGTCACGCAGCCCACTGATGCCACGCCCGTTCCTACGACTCAGATGCCGCGGACGCCTGAGAAGGCCGCGCGCGTGCCGTCCGACATTGCGTCCTCGATCCGCGCCACCGGAGACAACCGGTTCGAGGTGGACCGATCCGTAGTCGACGGGATCGTCGAGCAGCGCGCCACGTTGCTTCGCGGGGTGCAGGTGATTCCGAAGACCGAAGGAGGCAAGACCGTGGCCGTCGGCCTGCGCGGAGTGCGGGACGGCAGTCTGCTGCACTCCCTCGGCTTGCGAGATGGCGACGAGCTCCATTCCATCAACGGGTTCGACATTTCGGACCCGGAAGGTGCTTTGACGGCCTATGCGAAGCTCAGGACCGCCGACCACCTGACCCTATCCGTGGTGCGCGGAGGCAAGCCGATGTCGATCGACGTCGACGTGAAGTAGACACGGGGTTGCCCATTCCCCATCGAGGTGGGTCGGGGTAGACTCCCGGCCGCTTTCATCGGTGGGTCCGGGAATCGGGCGAGCCGGTCGAAAGCGGGGAAACGGACGGCGTGCTGTCGGCATCCAACCCGCTGACCATTCGGGAGGAGCACGTTTCCCGCTCGCAACGCATCTGACGACGTGTTTCGCACCTGGACCATCCATTGGAGGAAGCCATGAACGTCTCGACGAAGGAACTGCAGGAGAGCTTGGTAGCGGAGCTGAAGAACTGGCAGAAGGCGGAGGGGACCGCAGCCAACCAGATGGAGAAGCTCGGCAAGGCGACGAACCATGAGCTCATCAAGCTGGTGGCAGACGTGATCCATGCGGACTCGCTCCGTCATGCGAAGGTGCAGCAGATGGTCGTCGATTCGATCGAGAAGGGCGCCCATGCCCTGTCTCCGGACGATCTCGCGAAGGTGTGGGACATCGTCGAAGAGCACATCAAGACCGAGCAGCACATGGTGGCGAACGTGCGCAAGGCGCTCGACTCGATGAAGGGTCGGAAGATGGTCGTCCAGCAGTACCTGCTCGAGTACCTGCTGTTCGACGAGGAGAAACACGACCTTCTGCTCGAGAAGCTCGAAGGCATCAAGAAGGGGATGTACCCCTACGGCTGATGGGTTCGTCGTTGGGGCTGGCGTCTGCCGTCCCCTCGAGCGCTCCGCCGGAGCGCCTCAGTTTTCCCGATAGACCATGTCGTCGTACACCACCTCGAAGTGAAGCTTGTGAGCAGCTTCCTCGTTGGCGAGGTACAGGAACAGGTCGCGAAGCTGTGGGTCGTCGCAGGTCGTCGCCATGTCGGAGTACATGCGGTAAGCGGACTTCTCCTTCTTCATGGCGATGATGAGCGCGCCTTGGAAGGACAGCTCGGCGGTGGGATCTACCTCGACCAGGTAGTCGCTGATTTTGAGGTCCGTCACGTCCTTGCGGACCAGGTCGAGCTTCTTGCCGTCCAGGATCGACTGCAGCTTGGCCTTGTGGCCTCGCTCCTGGTTGGCGAAGTCGCGCAGGGTCTCCTTGACGTGGGGTTCGCTGACCTTGCCGGCCAGGTCCGTGTAGAAGTCCACGGCCTCCTGCTCTCGCTGGATGGCGAATTCGATCATCTCCTTGAACCTGTCGTTCGTCATCGTCTCCTCCACCTTTCCCCGGGCGACGGGGCGGGCGACCCGGTCCGCCAAAATGGCAGAATCCGTCGCGCGAAACCATAGCCCTCCCCGGCCCGAACGGCACCCCCGATCGAAGGGAAGAACCGAGGCAATGGCTGGCCAAGCTGGCTCGATGCGCTAGGTTGGCACCCCATGCGTGCGAGATCGTTGCCGTGGCTGCTCGTGCTGGCCAGCCTGGCCCTCGCTATGGTGCCCTGGGTTGCCAAGGCGCACGATCCGTTCCTCGTCGTCCCACCCGCGGACGTGGTCGACCGAGCCCCCGCCTATCGCTACGTCAACATGGACGAGCAGCAGGCCCTCGAGGAGCTGGACCGTCGCAAGATCCTGTACCAGCGGGTGGAGCCCCACGGCGCCGTGCAGACCCCGATCCGGCTCACGGGCAGGCTCCACGGGGTGCACGTCCACTCTGCTCTTCCGGAGCACGAGCGGCCCACGACGCCTTTCGAGATCTGCGACGCGCGTTTCGCGCTCGCCCTCGACGACTTCGCCGCGCAGCTTGCGCGCCGTGGGATCGTGGAGCTGATTCACTACACGATGTATCGCCCCTCCGTGGCCCCTGCGGTCGCCGCTTCGAGTGCCGCGTGGACGGGAAGCTCAGCGAAGCTCGGTCCTCCGGAGCATTGGGCGGCCGCGAATGCGAAGAACGCGGCCAAGCCCACCGACCGCGCCAAGAAGAGCACGACCCGAAGCACGCGGACGACCCGGCGGGGAAAGAAGCCGAACAAGCCCGTCGCCCCGTCCCCGCCTCCCCCGCGTTTGAACACCAGCCCCTCACGCCACCCCCTCGGCCTCGCCATCGACCCCGGTGCCTTCGTCAAGCAAGACGGCTCTGTGCTCAGTGTCGCGTCCCACTTTCGGGGGAGAATCGGCGCCCAAACCTGCGGCCAGGGCGCCTCGCCCCCGAGCGATCCGCGCGCTCGCGAGCTGTGGGACATCGTCTGCGACGCGTTCGACGCCAAAATCTTCACGTACGTGCTGACCCCCAACTTCGATCAGCCCCACCAGGACCACTTCCACATGGAGATCAACCCTGGCGTTCGCTGGTTCCTCTACCACTAGGGGTCGATCTGCCCCATACTGCTTCCCTTGACGGTCTCACGGGACCCACGGGCCACACGAGTGGGGCGATGCACCTTCCGATGCCAGGTCCAGGCACGAACGGCTACACGCTCACGGCTCGCAATGGCTTGGATGTGAAAAGAAGCAACGCACGAGGCCAATCGGAGGAAATTGATGGAACTCGACGATCTCGTAGGCAGCCTGATGAAGCAGTTGTACCGGGTGTCCAACTCCGAATCGGTGGTGGGCAAGCCCATGATGTTCGCGGACTCGGCCGTCGTGCCGCTGTGCAAGATCTCCGTGGGCTTCGGAACGGGCTCCGGAGACGTGTCCGGTGAGGCGAGCAAGAAAGGCGGTGCCGTCGACGTCGGCGGAGCGGGCGGCGGCTTGTCCGTCGAGCCGCGCGCCTTCGTCGTCGTCGGCAAGGGAGGCCATGCTCAGATGCTCTCCGTCCGCCGCGGCGCCAGGGCCATCCTCCAGCGCGCCATCGACGTGCTCCCCGAAACCATGAACCAGGTCCTCCCCCCGAAGGAAGAGGACAAGTAACCAAGGGCGCAGGACGGTATCGCAGGAACTCGTGCAGTGGGCAGCCCTCGCCATCGCCGTTGTCATCGTCACCTCGATCGTCGTCGTGACCCTGGCTCCCGTGCGACTCGAGCTCTCCGTCAAAGGTCACGGAGAGTTCGGAAAGTTCTGGGCCCTCGCCATGGGCGGCCAGATCCTCTTCGTCACGGTCACCTTCGCCGCAGCCCACGGCATCGACAGCATCTTCCAGCTCCACGTGTTCGGCCGACGGGTTGTCCACGTCTCCCCCTTCGCACGGAAAGTCGTGGACACGATCGACGAGCACAAGCCGTCTCTCGAAGAGTTCGAGCACAAGACGCGTCGCTTGCTCAGTCAGGTCGAGCGCTGGTTCGACCTGGACGACCTGCTCGTGTTCCTCGTGGACCTGCGACATCGCGTGCATATGCAGCGATTCAACGGTCGCCTCTCGTACGCCACGCCCGATCTGGCGATCACAGGTATCCTTTCGGGCTCGCTCTTCACCTTCGCCGGGTTGTTGTCGCCCTTCGGCAACTTCCAGGTCGAACCCTTATGGGTGGACGTCGCGAAGGCCTCAGGCAACCTCGATGTTGCGTTCCGGTTCTATCCCGGCAGGATGGTCCTGGACGCCATCACGTTCACGTTCAAGAAAATCAAGCTGCGGCAGCGCACGCGGCCTCGACCCGCACCCGCGCCGCCATGACCATGGGAGGGCATCATGCCCGGTAAGCTCGATCAAGTCGTTGACCATCTCCTCGACGGTATGCATCAGATCTCCAAGATCGAAACGGTCGTTGGCGAGCCGCTTCAGGCGGGCGACGCCATGCTCGTTCCGATTCACCGGCTGCGCGTCGGCTTCGGCGTCGCCTCCGTCGGCGCTGGCGGACACGGCGAGACCGGCGAAGGCAATTACGGCGGTCGCGGCGTAGGCGGAGGCGTTCAGGTCGAACCCATCGCGGTCGTCGCCATCGCAAAGGACGGCAAGCCTCGTCTCATGGCGATCGACGGCGAACCCGAGCAGATGGTCGGCCAACTCTTCGATCAGGTCCCCGACCTGCTCGGACGCATCCTCGCCCTCGTGACCCGCAAGCGTCACGAAGAGCCCGCTACCGTGCGCTTCGAATCCGCCGAAGCCACCAAGGGCGAGCTGCCCGAAAAAGAAGACGAGTAACCCGCTTCCTCTCGCCATGCTCGAAGGCGCTTGCATCGCCGTCGTGGTCCCTGCCCACGATGAGCAGCCGTTCATCGCGCAGGTCCTCGATTCCATCCCATCCTTCGTCGACCACGTCGTCATGGTCGACGACGCCAGCACAGACGGCACCGCCAGGGTCGCCGAGCAGCACCGTGACCCACGCGTTCACGTCGTGCGCCACGCGATCAACCGGGGAGTCGGTGCGGCCATCGCCACGGGCTACCGCCTCGCCAGGGATGCGGGGGCGCACGTTGTCGCCGTGATGGCGGGCGACGGGCAGATGGACCCGGATGACTTGCCGTCGGTCCTGCGGCCGGTGCTCGACCGTGTGGCGGACTACGCCAAGGGGGTTCGCCTCGATCACCCCGAGGCCTCGCGCATGCCCGCGTTGCGACGGCTCGGTACGAGCGTCTTTGGTTGGGCTACGGGCAAGGCCCTCGGGTTGCCTTCGCTGTCGGACAGCCAGTGCGGGTACACAGCCATCTCCACGGATGCGATCGCGCTCCTCGACTTGCACGACTTGTGGCCGCGCTTCGGCTACCCGAACGATCTGCTCTGTCAGCTGCGTTTGCGTGGCTTGCGCGTGGCCGAGGTGCCTGTCCGCCCTGTCTACGGTGCGGAGCGCAGCGAGCTCAAGCCGCGCCACTCCCTCGTGATCGCTTATCTCATCGCGCGTGGGGCCTGGCGTGTTCGATACGCGTCCGGTTCCCGCTCGAGCTCTCCGCGAACCGAGCGCCTGCTTCCCCTGTAGCTTCTGGCTTCACCCCAGCGCGCGGTCCAAGACTTCGTCGATGTGGCGCAAGGTGTGCTCGAGATCGAAGCAGCGGGCCAGGGTCTCCTCGCCGAGAACCCCTACCACTTGCTCGTCCGACAACAGGTTCTCGCGGAACGTGCCGTCCCCCTCGATGGCCTTCATGGCGTTGCGTTGCACCATGACGTAGGCCTGCTGTCTGGGTTGTCCTCGGTCTACCAGGGCCAGCAGCACGCCCTCGCTGAAGAACAACCCCCCCGTGCGCTCCAGGTTGTGAAGCATCCCCGCCGGGTAGACCACCAGGCCTTCGACGAGCTGGGTTGCTCGCTCGAGCATGAACGCGAGAGTGGCCGTGGCGTCCGGCGCGATCATGCGCTCCACCGACGAGTGGGAGATGTCACGCTCGTGCCAGAGCACCACGTTTTCGAGGGCGGGCGTGACGGCAGAGCGCACCACGCGGGAGAGCCCGCACAGGTTCTCGCTGAGGATGGGGTTGCGCTTGTGGGGCATGGCGCTCGAGCCCTTCTGGCCCGTGGAGAACTTTTCTTGGGCCTCGCGCACTTCCGTGCGTTGCCAGTGCCGGACGTTGGTGGCCAGACGTTCGATGCCTGCGGCCGCGAGGGCCATGGCGCTGAACAGGGCGGCGTGGCGATCTCGGGCCACCACCTGGGTCGAGACGGTTTCTGCCACGAGGCCGAGGGCATCGAGTGTGCGTCGCTCGATGTCCGGGGACAGGTGCGCGTAGGTGCCGACGGCGCCGGCTATCTTCCCCGTTCGGACTTCCTCGCGTGCGACGGCGAGGCGTTGTCGTGACCGTTTCATCTCGGCGAAGTGGCCGGCGAGCACCAAGCCGAAGGTGACGGGCTCTGCGTGGATCCCGTGGGAGCGACCGATGAGCAGGGTGCCGCGGTGCTCTCTCGCGCGTCGCGACAGGGCGTCGAGGAGACGATCTGTGCGCGCCAGGAGGGCATCCGTGGCTCGGGTGAGCAGCAGGGCGAAGCTTGTGTCGAGCACGTCGCTCGAGGTCATCCCGCGGTGTAGGAACCGAGCGGGGGGACCGGCGAGCTCTTCGACGTGGGTGAGGAAAGCGATGACGTCGTGGCGTGTGGTCTTCTCGATTTCGTCGATGCGGGCCGGGTCCGGTTGCAGGCCGAGGTTTCGGATGGTTTCGGCGGTGCCGGGAGGGACGAGCTGGTCTTTCTCCATGGCCTCGCAGGCGGCGAGCTCGACTTCGAGCCAGGTGGCGTAGCGGGTCTTGTCGGACCAGAGGGAAGCGAACTCGGGCGGGGTGTACCTGGGGATCATCGGGGTTCCGGATGCCTTTGGTGCTGGGAGGGGTCAAGAGATTCCGTCCCGAGGGAGCGGAGGGAGGGCGTTCGCGCAGCCACGAGAAGGGCCATATTTCGAGGGGGAAATCACTCCGTCTGCCATGTAGGATTCCGATCGGCGTTCAACGTACACGTGCACACATTTCGGCATTGAATGCGGCATATTTCATTCGTGAAAGACGTTCGGACGTATTGGTGCGCAACTGCTCGATACTAGGGATTGATTCGGTGGCATGAGACATGCTCTCTAGTAAAATCGCAGCGTCGGTCGTGACTAGCGTCCCCCCCGTCCCTGACGTTGCCACTACTACTCAACGCCCGGTAACGTGCCCCCCCCCGTACCGGGCGTTGCCCTTTTTGTCGTTCTCGTTTCCCCCCGAGACTTCGCGTACACGTGTCTACATCTCATCCCTGGTAGGCGTTCATTGCATACATGCAATCGTCTCGCCCGTCCCGTCCCGTCAACTATCCAGAACTCCACGAAGTTGCCCGTGGCACGAGCCGTGCTACCCTACAGGCTGCAGCGTCGGTCGAGACTTAGCCCCCACTGTCCCTGACGTTGCCACATCTTTCCAACGCCCGGTAACGTGCCCCCCCCGTACCGGGCGTTGTCCCTTTTGTGGGTCTCGTTCCCGACGGGATCCGTTACACCAGCCAGTCCCGCTGCTCGATTTTCTGCGGAATGTACACGTCCGTCACGAAGCTGATGTCCTTGTTCGACAACGCTTCGATCTCCATCTTGAACCCCGCCTTCAACAGGTCCTTGATCTCGGTCTGCCATTGCTTGGCGGCAAACCAAGGGTAAGCGAGCATCTGGCGGGCTCGGTTCTCGTCCTCTTTCTCGAGGGTGATCCTCACGTCGCTGCTGAGCCCGAAGCTCTTGTAGTCCCGCGTGCGCAGCCCGAGAAACCGCGCGCTCGGTACCGCCATGCGCATCGACTCGTACGCGAGGGAAATCGACCCCTGCTTGACGACGCTGTAAATGTAGAGTCCCCACGGGTCGTTGTCGACGAGCACATACAGCGGGATCTTCAGCTCGTTGTGCATGCGTTGCAGCAGGCGACGGACCCCCCGGGTGGCCTGTCCGTTTCCGGTCACCAGCATGCACTTGTGCTTCTTCCAGAACTTGTCTTCGTTGAGACGGTGCCAGACGGCTTCCTTCTCCACCAACAGGATGTACTCCGCCTCGCATTTCTTGAACTGGATCACGTGATCCTCGGTGATGCTCGGAATACTCCACCCGCCGGATCCCATCCGGCCGAGGTTGATGGTGTCGCCGGCGTCGACGATCACCATGGGGCCCACCATGGATCCTCGCTTGGCCGCGAACAGGTGAAGCTCTTCTCGCAGCGCATCGAGGGAGACCTCTAGGTCTTCGATGACCGGATCGCTCTCGGTCTGATCGTCGAAGGTGTTCTCCCGGGACCCCTTGATCGTGTGCTTGGTCATGTAGAACAAGTCACGGATGCTGGTGGTCTTTCCGCTGTCGAGCAGGTCCTTGCACGCCGCTGCGACCAGGAAGGTCTGCATGAACTTCTTCGCCATGCTCAGGTTGAAGAACTCCCGGTTCTGGCGGCGGTCTCCCAGCTCGATCAGACGGTGGTCTTCGTTCCACGCCACGTTGGACAGCGCACGAATCGGGATCTGCACCGTCGGGTTGTCGCGTTTTTCGACCTGACGAAGGGTCTCTGCCGCAAGCTTTTCGATCTTGCGGATGGTCTTTCGGGCTCGCTGCTCGCGGGTCTGGGTGGTGGCCATGTCGCTTCTCGTTCGGGTCAGCTGACGAGGTCCAGCTGACCGTCCTTCTTGGCGCGTCGCTGTTCCGTTCGCGGGGGCGTGGGGCTTGGAGCCGTGGGGGGCTCGTCAGGGGTTTCGTCGTCGTCCATCGCGGACGCAGCGTCGGATGGGTTTGCGGGGCCGCTGGCGGGCGAGTCGTCCTCGGTCGCGTCGGCCGGGGGAAGCATGCTTGGTGCTGGCGGCACGGATTCGGGCCCGGGCTCGGGTTCGGAGGTGTCGACGTTCACGAACGAAGGCAGCGCATCCAGCAAGGATTGGGTGATGACTTCCGTTTCGCGGTTGGTGATCTTCGCCAGGCTCGCTCCCAGCTCCGGGATGTATCGCTCGAAAAGGCTCCTTCGCTTGAGCTCGTTCTCCGTGCGGTGGCGGGCGCGCAGGTGCGCGGCGAGCCGTCGGCCGGCCTCCTGGATGGCGAGGCGCATCTCCCGCAGCAACTCCGGGTAGTGCGCGACCGCCTCCTTGGCCTCGCTCGTGAACGGGACCCACACGCTCGCCAGGTGCAGAACCACGGCGAGCGGGCCGATCGGCAGCGACCCTTTCGGCTGCGACAGCTGGTAGGCCTTCCAGTTGGTCTGGTAGACCGCCTCCGTGGTCGCGCATGCCTTGGGCTGGTACTGCAAGGGCACCCGATTCGCGAATCGCATGATGTCCGCAGGGTTGTCCCGATCGAGCTTCCCACCGTAGGCAATTCCGCACTCCACGACGAAGGGGTTGCCTCGGTAGACCGCGGGCGGTCGCGTGACGGCCGTGAAAAACTCCGCATCGAAGCGTCGCCTGAGCCCGGCGATGATTAGATCCTCGCCGATGGGGACCACGCAAGAGGCAGGGGGCGCCATGACCCTCACTGTGCCCAGGGCGCGGTGCAAGGCCTCAATCTTCTCGGCGTCGAGCTGGGTGGCCCTGGCTGTGGGCGAGATCCCCGCCTGCTCGCAAACCTGCTGCGCGATGGACGCCGACACGCGCGAGAAGCTCTCTACGAGCGTCTTCTTCACCGACTGCCCGCGCGCCTCGAGCATCATCCGGATGAGCAAGCCCAGCTCCACGCCGTGGGGGTGCGGCTTGATCTCGAGGGGCTCCCGAGGCAACTCGTGAGCGGCTCGATCGAACACGATCGGCTCGGCCATCTTCGGCAACTTGTACACGAGCGACATGTGCGGGTTCGCGATCACCGTCTGCTCGAGGTACGCGTCGATGCTCGTGCGGCCGCCTCGATAGGTCCCGGACAGTTCCAACTCCACGCGGGTGCCGTGGTCGACCTCCTGCCAGTCGATCTCGATATCGGACAACACCTCCGGTTTGTTGTGGCGGGTGTCGATGCGAAGCTCGATGCGCCGGGCCATCCTCCCCTTGCCTGTCTTCGACAGAATGAGGACGGGCTTTCCCGTGGTGAGCTGGGCGTAGAGCCCCGCGGCGCTGATGCCGATGCCTTGCTGGCCCCGGCTCTGCTTGAGGTGGTGGAACTTCGAGCCGTACAGCAGCTTGGCGAAGATCTTGGGGACCTGGGCCCGGACGATTCCCGGCCCGTTGTCCTGCACCGCCACGCGGAAGCGCCCTTCCCCCACCTCCTCCACCTCCACGACTAGGTCCGGGAGAATGCCCGCTTCCTCGCAGGCGTCCAGCGAGTTGTCCACGGCCTCCTTGATGGCGGTGAGCAAGGCCTTGGCGGGGTTGTCGAAACCGAGCAGATGGCGGTTCTTGGTGAAGAACTCGCTGACGCTGATCTCGCGCTGGCGGGAGGCCATCGTCTCGGCCGTGGCGCGGCGACGGGGCACACGCTCGGCCGGAGGTTCCTCTCCGGGGTCGACGCCCGACGGTGCGGCGTCGTCCGAGGATGGGTCGACGGACGGGTCAGTGGCCTCGGTGGAAAGCTCTTCGCCGGTGTCCGTAGCGGGATCTTCGAGCGAACCCAGCGACAGGGAGCGCTGACCGTGGTTCGGGTCGGGGTTCCGGGGTCGATTCATCACAGCGTTGACCTACGCGGCACCCTGTACATCTGTCAAGCATCGTGCCGCTCTGGATCGGCCTGGGCGGCCGGGCTTGGGGAATCGACACCATGCCACGCGGCGCGTGCAGTGCAAGGCTGGAATCCTGCTTCAGGTCGACTATGTTGGAGCCCCGTGCCCGCGCTCTACTCCTTCGTTGCCCTGACGTTTTGTATCGACGCGAGCAAGCGCGTGCTTCTCGTCCAGGAATCCAAGCCTGACTGTCGCGGTCGGTACTATGTCCCCGCGGGGCGAGGAGAGACTGGGGAGGACCCGCTGCGTCTCGCCTGGCGGGTGACTCTGGAGAAGACCGGGTTGGAGGTCGACCCCTTCGGTATCGTGGGGATCGAACACAACCCGCCCATCGGGCAGTACCCGGGCCAACTGCGCGTCTTCGTCGTTGCCCAAGCCTTGGACGGCCTGCCCAAGCGTACCGAGGACGAGCATTCCATGGGCGCGGTCTGGGTTCCCCACGAGGATGTGCGGGGCCTGAAGCTTCGGTCCGAGGACTTCCTCCCGTGGCTCGACGACCTGATCCAGGGCACGCAACCGCTGCTGCCTGCGGCATTCTGGCGGACGCTCGGCGGCCCTCGCTGAGCTCCAAACTATCGCGCTTTGCATTCGTGATAGGCACGATTTCTCCCGAAACCTTGGCTCCCGAACGCCCACCCGACGTGGTAGGGTTCGCGCCATTCTCCAGGGGAAATTGCCGATGAAGATACACGAATACCAAGCCAAGCAGATCTTCGCCCGTCACGGCGTACCGATCCCGAAAGGGTATCCCGCCATGACCGTGGACGACGCGGAAGCCGCAGCCAAGCGTCTCGTCGAAGAAACCAAGAGCCAGGTGATTGTCGTCAAGGCGCAGATTCACGCTGGCGGCCGCGGAAAAGGCGGTGGCGTCAAGATCGCGAAGAACGGCGTGGCCGAGGCTCGCAAGCTCGCAGAGCAGATCCTCGGCATGCAGCTCGTGACCCACCAGACCGGTCCCGAGGGACAGAAGGTCCGCCGTCTTTACATCGAGCAAGGCCTCGCTATCGAGCGCGAGCTGTACCTCGGCATGGTGGTCGATCGCGAAAAGCGCCGGGTCGCCATGATGGCTTCCACCGAAGGCGGTATGGAGATCGAGAAGGTCGCTGCGGAGACGCCCGAAAAGATCCTGACCGTTCACGTCGACCCTGCCGTCGGCCTCACCGGTTTTCAGGCGCGTCAGCTCGCTTTCGGGCTCGACCTTGCGAAGTACGGCAAGGAGACCGTGGCGAACTTCGTGAAGCTCGCGATGAAGGTCGCGACGGTCTTCGTGCAGGAGGACTGCTCGCTTTGTGAGATCAACCCGTTGGTCGTCACGAAGCAAGGGGCTGTGGTGGCGCTCGACGCCAAGATGAACTTCGATGACAACGCCGACTTCCGTCACAAGGTATGGGACGAGCTGCGCGACGTCGACGAGGAGGATCCGGTGGAGCTCGAGGCCAAGGGTGCAGGCCTGAGCTACGTGTCACTCGATGGCAACATTGGCTGTCTGGTCAACGGTGCGGGGCTTGCGATGTCGACGATGGACATCATCAAGCACTTCGGAGGCGAGCCTGCGAACTTCCTGGACGTGGGCGGGAGTGCCACGGAGGAGGCGGTGACGAAGGCGTTCCGTATCATTCTCAGCAGTCCGAAGGTGAAGGCCATCTTCGTCAACATCTTCGGTGGGATCATGAAGTGCGACGTGATCGCTGCGGGTGTCATCGCGGCATCGAAGCAGGTGGGCCTGCAGGTGCCGCTGGTCGTCCGTCTCGAAGGCACGAACGTGGAGCTGGGTCGCAAGATGCTGGCTGACAGCGGTCTGGCAATCGAGAGCGCGATGTCCATGAAGGATGGGGCGCAGAAGGTCGTTGCGGCGGCGGCGAGCAAGTAGAGGTCGAAGATGGCAATTCTGGTCAACAAAGACACCAAGGTCGTCGTCCAAGGCATCACGGGCGGGGCAGGGTCGTTTCATGCCAAGCAGTGCATGGAGTACGGCACGAAGATCGTGGCCGGGGTGACGCCCAACCGAGGCGGTGAGATGTGGGAAGGCAAGGTCCCGGTGTTCAACACCGTGTCCGAAGCCATCAAGAAGACGGGTGCGGACACCTCGATGATCTTCGTTCCGCCCCCTGGCGCGGCGGACGCGATCATGGAAGCGGTCGAAGCGGGAGCCAGCCTGGTGGTGTGCATCACCGAGGGCATCCCGACGATGGACATGATCCAGGTGCGTCGCTACCTGGAGGGCAAGCCGGTGCGGCTGATCGGGCCGAACTGTCCTGGCATCATCACGCCGGGTCAGTGCAAGATCGGGATCATGCCTGGGCATGTGCACAAGCCCGGCCACGTGGGCGTGGTGTCGCGCAGCGGCACGCTGACCTACGAGGCGGTGGGTCAGCTGACGGCGCTGGGCATCGGTCAGTCCACGTGCATCGGCATTGGCGGGGACCCGGTCGCCGGAATGGACTTCATCGACGTGCTCACGGAGTTCAACAACGACCCGGACACGCACGGCGTGATCATGATCGGCGAGATCGGCGGCAACGCGGAGGAGCGTGCGGCCGCGTGGATCAAGGCAAACATGAAGAAGCCCGTGACGGCGTTCATCGCCGGTTCCACGGCGCCTGCCGGCAAGCGCATGGGTCATGCCGGCGCGATCATCGCGGGCGGCAAGGGGACGGCCAAGGACAAGGTCGATGCTCTGAAGGCGGCGGGTGTTGCCGTTGCGCCCACCCCGGGTGACATGGGAGAAACGCTCAAGGCGATGCTCTAGCTGCGCTCTTCCCACGCCGGCTTCTCGCGGGAATCCCCTCGCTGGTCAGAACAATTCAGGTAGCGGTCGCTTACTCGAACGACTAAGGAGGCGACCCGAGTGTCGGGTTGTGCGCCTAGGGTGTGGCAACCGATGGCTTGCACGAGCATCCAATTCTTGTTTCGGAGGTTCTCATGGCGCTGGAGCGCACATTGTCCATCATCAAGCCCAACGCGGTCGAGGACGGCCATGCCGGGGCGATTCTTGCCCGGTTCGAGCAGGAGGGGTTCCGCATTGTGTCGATGAAGATGCTGCACCTGAGTCGGCCGCAGGCGGAGGGGTTCTACGCGGTGCACAAGGAGCGTCCGTTCTTCCGCGACCTGGTTGCGTTCATGACGCGGTCCAAGGTCGTGGTGCTCGCGCTCGAGCGAGAGGACGCGATCCGGAAGTACCGTGAAGTGATAGGCGCCACGGACCCGGCCAAGGCGGTCGAGGGAACGGTTCGCAAGCTGTACGGGAAGAACCTCGAGGAGAACGCCGTTCATGGGTCCGACGGGACGGATACGGCGGCGTTCGAGATTGGCTGGTTCTTTGCGTCGAACGAGCTAGCATAGGGAGCATCCGTGGGGGCAACCAACGCCTTTGCGCCGACAGGCCGGTGGGGGATGGCACAACAAGCAAAGAGCCAGGCTCGTGAGGCGGGATTCGAAGCCGCGCAAGGGTTCGTGCGGGATGGCCTCGCGAGTCTGCGCAACCTCGAGCACCTGCTCAAGTCCCCAAAGATCGGTCCACGTGCGCTCGAGAGGGTCGTGGCCGAGATTCAGGGAGGAAGCCAGCCGCTCGGTGATGCCTTGGTGCTGCTCATCGAACTTGTGCGCAGTCGCAGCGCGGGACTCGATGTGACCAGCTTGTTCGGGTTCACGCGCGACAGCGTGAGCTTCTTGGACGACGCCATCGCGCAAGCGGCCAAGAGCGACATGGGCGCCAAGTCGAGACTTCGTCTCGAGGCCCAGGTCGTGCGTCTCGCGGCGGACCTGGACGCGCTCCGAGACCTCATCGACCTGCTGGATGCCGCCACGTCCGCCATCCCCAGCGAGCTGGACTTGAACGCCCTCGCGATGGAAGCCCTTGCGAAGCGTGCGCCCGCAACGCCGAAGCAGCCGGGGATCGTGCACGTGTCCGTGACCCGCGCGAAGGAAGGCTCCACGGTCGTGGCGGATGCGCGGGTGGTCATGCCGCTGATGGCCGTCGCGTTCGGCTTGGCAGTGGGTCAGGGGACGAAGCTGTTGCAGGTGTCGGTGACGCTGGATGACAAGGGGGAGGCGAAGGTGACGTGTGGGCCGCGCGCCAACGGCCACGCCGCTGCGGTCCCTTGTGTCCTGCCCCGTGTGATCGTGCCGAGTCTGGACGTCGTGCGCAGCGCCGCGGCCCTCACGGGCGCTTCGCTGTCCTTCGAAGAAGCGGAGGCACGCGTGAGCTTGGTCATCCCCCCCGGCCAGGTCTCTCAGACCGTGGTCCGATCCAGCTCCAGGTTGGAGCTGTAGGGTTCGTCCCCGACCTCTTGGGAAGACGCCGGTTGCTCGACCGGCAGTCCGTGAAGGAGCATGTCATGGAACTCGTTGCGGCAAGGCCGCTGGTGGAAGAGGCCTTCGAGGATCGTTCCCGGTTGAACGACCCGATCGTTCGGATGGCGATCGAGAGGGTCGTCGAAGCGCTGGACCGGGGCGAGCTGCGTGTGGCGGAGAAGGGCGAGTCAGGGCAGTGGGTGACCCACGTCTGGGTGAAGGAGGCGGTGCTTCTGTACTTCAGCGTTCGGGGCATGGAGCGCACGGAGGCGGGGCCCTTCGAGTACTACGACAAGATCCCGCTCAAGCGAGGGTTCGAGCAGGCTGGCGTGCGTGTGGTCCCGCCGGGGGTGGTTCGCTACGGCGCCTTCCTGGAGCGGGGCGTTGTCGTGATGCCGGGCTACGTGAACATCGGTGCTCGCGTGGGGGCGAGGACGATGGTGGACACTTGGGCGACGGTGGGAAGCTGCGCTCAGGTGGGAGCGGACTGCCATCTGGCGGGAGGCGTGGGCATTGGGGGCGTGCTCGAGCCCGCGGGAGCGCGTCCGGTCATCCTCGAGGATGGTGTCTTCGTGGGGTCGCGCGCGGTGATCGTGGAGGGCATGTTGGTGGAGACCGAGGCGGTGATCGGCGCTGGTGTGGTGCTCACTGCGTCGACGCTGATTCTGGATGTGTCGGGGCAGGACGTTGTCGAGCATCGTGGGCGTGTGCCGGCGCGGAGCGTGGTGATCCCGGGGGTGAGGAACCGCGTGTTTCCGGCGGGGGAGTTCGGCGTCCCGTGTGCGTTGATCCTCGGGAAGCGGAGCGCGTCCACGGATCGCAAGGTGAGTTTGAACGCGGCTCTGCGCGAGTTTGCCGTGCAGGTTTGACCGCTGGGGGCGATGCTATCGCCCACCTGAACCTACACACCCTCTTGAGCGCGAAGCCGGTACGGACACCTTGACGCAAGGGTCACTTCGGCGACATGGTCGTTGTCGATGAGCCAGGATCCTGAGCTTCGCAAGGTCGCCGAGAAGCGTGTTGGACGGATGCTTTGTGGCAAGTGGCATCTCGACAAGCTTCTGGACATCGGGGGCATGGCGGCCGTGTACGAGGCCACGCATCGCAACGGCAATCGCGTGGCGGTAAAGATCCTGCATCCGATCTTCCCGAGGACGTCGAACGTGCGCGAGCGCTTTTTGCGGGAGGGTTATCTCGCGAATCGCGTCAGTCACCCTGCGTCGGTGACGGTGCTGGATGATGACACGACGGAGGACGGTGCTGTCTTTTTGGTGATGGAGCTGCTGGAGGGGCAGTCGATGGAGGCGCTGCTGCAGCGAAGCGGGGGCGTGCTATCGGTGCAGCATGTTCTTGCCATAGCGGACCAGACGCTTGATGTGCTCGCTGCGGCGCACACGGCGGGTGTCATCCATCGGGACATCAAGCCAGGCAACCTGTTTCTGACGCGGCAAGGGCAGGTGAAGGTGCTGGACTTCGGTCTTGCGCGGCTCAAGGAGGCGGACCCCAAGATGCAGCTCACGGGGGTGGGCGTGGTCATGGGAACGAGCTCATACATGCCGCCGGAGCAAGCGCGCAGCAAATGGGACCTGGTGGACGGTCGCACGGACCTGTTCGCGGTGGGGGCGGTGATGTTCCGCTCTCTGTCCGGACGTGTCGTGCACGAGGCGGACACGCCGACGGACCGGCTGTTGGCGGCGATGAGTCAGCAGGCCGTGTCGCTGGGCACGGTGGCACCCCACCTTCCGAAGGTGGTGGTGGAAGTGGTGGACCGTTCGCTGAAGTTCGCGATGGACGACCGTTGGAAGGATGCCAGGACGATGCAGCTGGCGGTGCGGCAGGCCTTCGCGATCATGACCGCACAGGGTGACATTGCCACGCAGGCCACGATTCAGTCCGCCCCGCAGGTCTCTGACGCATCCGGTGGAGAGAGCATCGTTGTGGACGTGAGCATGGGAGACACAGCGACATCGGAAGCTGGTTCGATGGTCATCAACGTGGAGCTGGGTGTGGACGACATGATGTCGCTTCCGCCGCAGTTGGTGGATCGACTTCCGGAGGTCTCCGCCTATCTCGTGGAGGAAGTGCTCACCGAAGCCGATCTGCACATCCAGAAGGACGACGGGAAGGACGACTGAGCGGATCGCGCGCGGGTCGTTGCGAGGAGTGTCATGGATCCGCTCGCAGGCAAGCTGCTCTGGCTCTGCTCGATCCCTTCTCCCACGGGAGGGGAGGGACCTTTGTGTGATGCCGTGGTTCAGTGGCTTGGTGGGGTGAGGCCCGACCTGACGATGCGCAGGTACGGTAACTCCCTCGTGGTTCCTCTGGGTCCTTCGAGCGCGCGCGGGCACGTCGTGTTGGCGGGGCATCTGGACACGGTGGTCGCGATGCACGATGGGCCCGTGCGGGTGGAAGGTGACCGTCTGTACGGGCCGGGGGCGTCGGACATGAAGGCCGGGGTGGCGTTGATGCTGGACCTCGCGGAGACGCCCGTGAATCACCCGGACGTCGCGGTGACTCTCGTTCTGTACGCTCGAGAGGAAGGTCCCCTGGTGGACAACGAACTCGGGCCCGTGCTGGACCAGGACCCTTGCTTGAGAGCGGGTTTGGTGGACCTGGCCGTTTGTCTCGAGCCCTCAAACAACGCGCTGCATCTTGGTTGCATGGGGACGGTGCACGCCAAGGTCTCTTTCGAAGGAAGGTCGGCGCACTCGGCGCGGCCCTGGCAAGGGGACAACGCGATCTACAAGGCGATTCCCTTGCTCGAGAGGCTCGCTGTGCACGAGCCCGAGCCATCGGAGCTGGACGGTCTTCGCTTCGTGACGGTGGCGTCGGCGACGCTGATGGCGGCGGGGACGGGGCGCAACGTGATTCCGGCTACGTGCGAGGTGAACGTCAACTACCGGTTTGCGCCGAACATCACGGTGGCCGAAGCGCGCTGGCGGGTGGAGCAGCTCGTGGGGGGGCTTGGGTCGATCGTGTTCGTGGACGAGGCTCCCGGCGCGCTTCCGCAGCGCGGTCACTGGATGGTGGAGGCGCTGGAGAGGTCCGGGGTGATCCAGGTCGCGCCCAAGCAGGCGTGGACGGACGTGGCGCAGTTTTCCTCCAGGGCCATACCGGCGATCAATTTCGGTCCGGGGCAACCCTCCCAGGCGCATCAGCGCAACGAGTGGACGAGCATTTCGGCCTTGTACGAAGGCCGGAGGCTGCTGCGATCGTGGCTCCACGGGTTGACGATTCCCGGGGAAGAGCAGTCTGGGACCTGAGGTGAATCAGGTCCGCCAGGTGCGTGGAATCGTCGTCTCGCAGAGCGTTTTCGTTTTTCTTCCTGCTGGATCTGTGGTGAAGGGCAAGGCGGCATGCGACTGGCGCACCTCATCGGCCCCGAGATTCACGACCTACTCCGTGACAACCCGGAGGACGTGCGGGAGCTGCTCGAGGAGATTCACCCCGAAGACCTGGCGGACGTCGTCCTCGAGCTCGACGATGACGAGGCGGGGGCCTTGCTCCAGCGTCTGGCTCCCGAAGCGGCGGCCGACATCTTCGAGCGCCTTCCCGAGGGCCGGCAGGAAGCCCTGGTCGAGAAGATCGGCCTGCTGAAGGTCGCGCGCATCGCCACGGAAATGTCCGCGGACGACCGCGCCGACTTCTTCTCCGCCCTGCCCGACAACGTGGGTGAGCAGCTGCTCGAAACGCTCGAGCGGTACGACCCGGAGGCCGCCGAGGAGGTCGAGGAGCTGACGCGTTGGCCCGAGACCAGCGCCGGTCACCTCATGACCACCGATTACATCGAGACCCATCGCGAAGCGACGGCCGACGATGCGATCAAGGAGGTGCGCCGCCAGGGAGAGGACGTCGAGCTCATCAACTACCTGTACGTCATCGACCCCCAGGAGCGGCTCATCGGCATCGCTTCGTTGCGTGACATCCTCCTCGCGGACCCCGAGGAGCGTATCGAAGAGATCATGGCCGAGAATCTGATCTCCGTCACGCCCGAGACCGACCAGGAGCAGGTCGCCAAGCTCATGGCGAAGTATGACATGCAAGCCGTCCCCGTGGTCGACAGCGGTGGCGCCTTCCTCGGCATCATCACCATCGACGACATCGTCGACGTCATGACCGAGGAGCAGACGGAGGACGTCCACAAGCTCGGCGGTGTTCAGCCGATCGAGAACCCGTACTTCGAGACGACCACCTGGACGTTCATCAAGAAGCGTGGCGTGTGGCTCCTCGTGCTGTTCGTTGGCGAGATGTTCACCGGTACGGCGCTGCGACACTTCGATCACGTCATCGAGTCCGTGGCCCAGCTCAGCTACTACGTTCCTTTGCTCATCTCGACGGGAGGCAACTCGGGAGGGCAGTCGTCGACGCTCATCATCCGGGGGTTGGCGGTGGGCGAGATTCAGTCCGGGGATTGGTATCGCGTGCTGGTCCGGGAGATGGTGCAGGGGATTGCGCTCGGGCTCATCCTGGGGGGCATCGGCATGGGGCGCGTGCTGTTGTGGGGGGATGGGTGGAGCTTCGCGGTGCTGATCGGGATCGCGTTGGTGTCCATCTCGGTCATGGGATGCACGGTGGGGGGTATGCTCCCGATCATGATCAAGCGTGTTGGGATCGACCCGGCGACGAGCTCGGCGCCGTTCATCGCGAGCCTGGTCGACGTGTTTGGGATCCTGATTTACTTCGGGCTGGCGCAGGTCATTCTCGCGCAGGTCATCGCGCAATCCGGTCACTGACGTTTTCCTAAGGGGGCTTTCGCAAAGCCCCCTCGCCGCGCTCACCGCGGCTCACCCCAAAACGCCTCGCCTTCGGCTCGGATAGCCCCAAACGCAAGCACGTTCTTCGAACAGTGCTTGATTTGGGGCTAGCGCAGTGCCAGCAGCAGGGCGACGAGGATGCCCACGACCAGCACGACGCCTGCGACGATGGGCCATCGGGCTTGGGTCAGCAAAGCGCGTCGTCGGGCGCGTGCAGCTTCGGTCTTCTGGTCGTGCTGGAGCTTTGCCATGCCCGCTGCGACGTCCGCGGCATTGAACATCTCGACGTGGTCGTCGTCTTCGTCGTCGAGGCTGCCTGGGGCGCGTGGGGCGGGTATGGGTCGGGGCGTCGTGGCGGAGGGGCCGGTGCGGCGCGCATGGCTGTGGGGTCGTTTGCGTGGCTTGGGGGAGGCGGGGGAATCGGGATCCGCCTGTTGGGCGAGGGCCTGGATGTGCCGATCGACCGCCTCTCTCACGCCTTCCGGGAGCTCGGTCATCACCTGGGTGGGCTCGTTCTCGCCGATGGTGCTTGAAAGGACCCCGCGCGAGCGAGCCGGCTCCGGCTCGAGCGGGACGGCGCGCGGCGGGAACAGCGCCACGTACGACGAGTCCGACAGCGCCGCGGGAATCGACCCGCACAGGATCGCCAGCGTCGCAGCCATCTCTTTGGCCGAGGAGAAACGGTCGTCGGGGTTGCGCGCGCAGGCTCGCAAGAACCACTGGTCGAAGCCCTCCGGAACGTCTGCTTCCACCTTGGAGGGCAGCGGAGGATCCGTGGCGCAGATCTTCACCAGAAGATCTCCGAGGTTCGTTGCCTCGAAAGGCCGTCGGCCCACCAGTGCCTCGAAGGTGATGACGCCGAGCGCCCAGAGATCCGTTCGGTGGTCGATCCGCCGATCCCCCTGCGCCTGCTCGGGGCTCATGTAGTAGGGCGTTCCGAGTACGATGCCGGTGCCCGTGCGTGCGAGGCTGACGCCCCCCACGGCCTTCGCGACACCGAAGTCGAGGATCTTGACGACTTCGGCCTCCCCCTCGTCGTCCGTGCACAGGTAGATGTTGTCCGGCTTCATGTCGCGATGGACGATTCCCCGCTTGTGCGCCCGAACCAGGGCGCGAGCCACCTGGGTCACGATGGACGCGACGGTGGCTGGGGGCAGGCGGCGGACGCGGTCGAGGCGGGAGCCGAGGTCCTCTCCCTCGAGCAGTTCCATGGCGATGTACGGGATGTCCTCCCAGATGCCGAAGTCGAAGATCTGGACGACGTGCGGAGAGCGCAGGGCTGCTGCGGCGCTCGCTTCCCGCTTGAAACGCGAGACGTAGTCGGGGCGATAGGCGAGATTGGGGTCGAGCACCTTGATGGCGAGGGGGGTCCCCATCTGCAAGTGCACACCTTCCCATACGTGCCCCTGGGACCCTTTTCCCAGCTCACGTTCGAGACGGTACTTGCCTGCTACGACTTCACCGCGTTTCACGGCGTTCCTCGCGGACAGAGTAGACGCAATCGCCCTGGGCTGCCCAGAGAATGGCCCAACCAGGTTCGGGGCCGGCACCGATCGGGGGCCGGGAATGCTGTTTCCGTCGCTTCCGGGCCGGCCCTCACCCCGACCGCGTGGAACAGAATTTGACAGGCGACGCAAACACGCGACAAGCTCTCAGGTCCCGTAGCGAGAGAAGGTCGTTCGTCTATGTTGCCCCTGAGTTCCCTGCTTCTGCAGCGAGGTGTGGCCACCCTCGCCGAGGTGGAAGCTGCGCTCGCCAGGCAAACGGAACACGGCGACGACTTGGTGACCAATCTGCTCGAGGTTGCAGCGGTCGACGAAGCCAAGCTCGTGGAGGTGGTATCGGACTGCGAGGGCATGCGTGCCGCTGTCTCGGGCCCGCTACCTGAACCGGAGCCAGCGGCGTTGCGGGCGGTGCCCGCGCCGATCGCTTCACGCGTTCCTTTCCTGCCCCAGCGTGTGGCGGGCGACATGCTCGTCGTGGTCGTGGCCGAGCCCATGCCCCCCAGCATGGAGCAGGAGCTTTCCTTCGCCCTAGGGCTGCGCTTCGAGCAGAGCATGTCCCTTCGCTCCCGCGTTTTTCAGGGCCTCGCATCGGCTTATGGGCTTCCCTTGCACCGACGACATGCGCGCATCGTCGCGCGTCTCGATGGCCGCGCTGACCCCTCCCCGAGTGTTGCGCCGCCTCCCCCCGTGCTCCAGTCCCTCCTGCCTGCTCGCCTGTCCCACGGGCCGGTCGCTGCGGAACCCGCGCTGGACCCCAAAGGTTGGAGCAGGCCCAGCAGCACGCCTCCTCAGCCTCCGCAGAATCTCCCCCGCATGCTCGGACCGCAGCCGCGGGCGCGGCGTGGGCCCTTCGAGCTTCTGGCCGCTCAAGAGGCGCTGGAGGCCGCGAACGCAAACACCGAGGTCATCGCTGTCTTCTTCGATTTCGCCAAGCAGTTCTTCGAGTACACAGCCCTGTTTGTCGTGCGCGATGACCTTGCGGAGGGGTTGGCAGCGGCAGGTCCCGGTGTGAGTCGTGAGCGCATCCGTGGCATCGGTGTTCCGTTGGAGCTTTCGAGCATTCTGTCTCGCGCTCGCGACGAGAAGACGCACGTACTGGACGTTCCCACCGCCGAGGGTATCGACGCGGTGCTTCGACAGGACTTGCAGCGTCCCATGCGGGCGCGCGTGCTCACGGTCCCGCTCGCGGTTCGCGGGCGGGTGGTTGCGCTGCTGTATGGCGATGATGGCCGGGCGGACGTGGACTTGAACATGGTGGGTGATGTCCTCGCGCTGGTGCCGCTCGTCGGTGCAGCCCTGGAGAGCCTGATCCTTCGGCGCAAGCTCGAGGCGCGAGTCGAGGCGAGTGGGGAATCGAAGCCTCCGGACGAGCCGACGCCTCGCCGCAAGCGCACGACGCTGACGGGGCTGCATGCCCTGGCGGCCGACGCGCCCCAGGTGGCGCTTCCGCCGGTTGTGGTCCCCTCGGCAGACGCGGGGCCCAGAAGGCCGACGACATCGCCGCGGGTACCGGCCGTTGATGTGGCCGTCTCGCCAGCGGCGGCCAGCGTGCGGTGGGTACCCGTCGCGGAGAGTGAGCTCCGGGATACCGACGCGCCCCTCGTGTCGCCGGTGGCCCAGAGTGTCCGCTCGCATTCCGAGACCACGGGTCCGGAGCCTGACTTGCCGTCGCCCGGCACGTTGATTGGGCTCGGGCCGGAGGGGCGTTCGGGGAGCGTGTGGGATGTGGATTCTGAAGGCACGTCTGTGCCTTGGACGGGTTTCCCGGAGGGGAACATCCCGGATTCGATCGCGTCCGCGCCCACGCTGTTGTCGATTGCATCGGAGCAAGAGCCCCAACAGGAGCCGGTCGAAGAGCAAGAGCCGCCGGCAGCGGAGCAAGAGCAACCGCAACAGCAACCGGCAGCGGGGCAAGAGCAACCGCAACAGCAACCGGCAGCGGGGCAAGAGCAACCGCAAAAGCAGCCGGCAGCGGAGCAAGAGCAACCGCAACAGGAACCGGCAGCGGAGCAAGAGCAACCGGCAGCGGAGCAAGAGCAACCGCAACGGGAACCGGTCGAAGAGCAAGAACAGCCGGCAGCGGAGCAAGAGCAACCGCAACAGCAACCGGCAGCGGGGCAAGAGGAAGAGTCGGAGCCGTCGTCGGGGCAGGGCGAGCCGGTTGCTGAGCGTGAGCAGGAGCCTGTTGCGACGCGGCAGGAGCGTGACGAGACGGAATCCTCGGAGGACGAAGGCCCAGTCCTGTCGGTCAAGGAGTCGGACGAGGACGACGAAATGATGGAGGCCGTTCTCGCTGAGCTTCAGCGTTCCCCCTTGCCGGAGTTGGTGGAAGACTCCCCATCCGCGCATGTGGTGGTGCAGGAGCCGCGGGAGCCTCCGAAGAGCCAGTCTCCGGCGGACATGGGCCTGCCCTTGGTGATCCTGAACATCGGCAGGGAGATCGACGATCTTTTGGACCGGCTGGAGGCCAAGGGAACGACAGAGGAGGAAGCGGAGGAGATCAGGGCTGAGCTGCGTTCCTTCGGGCAGGGCTGGATTGAGCCTGTGCTGGGCCGGTTTCCTGGGCGGACGACGGAGGTCGCGGACTTGACGACGGGGGAGTTGCCCCCGGTTTCGGGGTACGGTGCGCTGCTAAGGTTCGTGGTGGAGCAAGGGACGGTGATTGCGCGGAGCCTCCTGGAGCGGACGTCGCATCCGGACCCGGAGGTTCGGGTCTGGTTGGTCTTGACGCTTGCGGAGATCGGGGGAAGGGAAGGCCGCGAAGCGGTCTCCCAGGCGCTCTTCGATTTCGACGGTCGCGTGCGGCTGGCGGCCAGGCTCGTGCTCCGTTCGGTGGTGGGGCTGCGAGCCTGGGCGAACGGAGTTCGCTCCCTGGTCCGGAGGGCTGCGGCGGAAGAGGACCAGCCCGAGCGGCGCGTGCTTGCGGTGCAGGCGCTCGGCGAGATCCGAGAGGTGTCGTCGGTCCCGATCTTGATGGACGCGCTGGGAGCGGACGACCCCGACATCCGGCAAGCGGCCGAGGAAGGATTGCGATCGGTCACGCGTCACTCGTTTGGCGAGGACCCGGACGCGTGGCAGACCTGGTGGGAGAAGAACTTCCGTCGCGCGAGGTACGACTGGCTCGTGGATGCCTTGGCGCGCGATGACGAAGCGCAGCGGGAAGCGGCGCATCGTGAGCTGATCGAGATCGTCGGTGAGGACCTGGGGTACGACGCGAACGCGTCGGAGGACGCTCGCAGCGAGGCGCTCAAGGCGTACCGCAAATGGTGGGACGACGAGGAGCGCCGAGCTTCGAAGCGCAAGCGCAAGGCGCGCGAGACCTAGATGTTCAGTAGGTGAGGTCGAACGTCTCGTTTTCGTGGGGAACGACGGCCTTCTTCTTCCGTAGTTCGAGATGGCCCTGGAAGGCTTCGCTCTGGTCTTCGTCGCCGTGCACGAGGAAGTGTTGTCGGACTTGCTGGCCGCAGCTATCGGTCCACCACAGCAGCTCGTCGCGATCGGCGTGGGCCGAGAACGCGTTGAGCACGCGCACCTGGGCGTAGAGATCCCGTTCGACGCCGAAGATTCTGACCCGCGGACGTCGCTCCACGATGCGCCGCCCCAACGTGTGCTGCGCCATGTAGCCGACGATCACGATCGTGTTCTTGTCGTCCTCGACGCTGTTTCGGAGGTGGTGGACGATGCGGCCGCCTTCGCACATGCCTGAGGCGCTGATGATGATCATCGGGCCGGGCTTCTCGTTGAGCTGCTTGGACTCGTCGACGGAGTTCACGAAGGTGAGCATGTCGAAGCCGAACGGGTCCCCGTGCTCGTCATCGAAGGCAATGGTTTCCGAGTCGTAGCACTCGCTGTGTTGTCGGAAGACCTCGGTGAGGTTGATGGCGAGGGGGGAGTCGACGTAGACGGGGATAGAGTCGAGGCGTTTCGACTTCCGCAGTTGGTTGAGCGCGAAGACGATCTCCTGGGTGCGCTCGAGGGCGAAGCTCGGGATGATGATCTTGCCACCGCGCGCGCGAGCGGTTTGGATGACGTCGAGCAGCTGGTCCTGCATCTGCTCGGACGGGGCGTGCATGCGATTGCCGTAGGTGGTCTCCATCACGACGTAGTCCGGGTTGCGCGGGGGCACGGGGTCGCGAAGGATGGGCATGTTGCGGCGCCCGATGTCGCCAGAGAAGGCGACGCGTCGGCGGTGTCCGTTGAGCTTGACGTCGACGATGGCGGAGGCGGACCCAAGGACGTGTCCCGCGTCGATGAAGCGAGCGTTCACGACGGGGGACAGCGCGAAGACCTCCTCGTAGTCGTGGGGGACGAAGCGATCCATGGCACGCTTGACATCTTCCTCGTCGTAGAGGGGTTCGATGTCCTCCCAGTCCGGATCGTCGGCATGTTTCTCGTTGAGCCAGCGAGCGTCAGCCATTTGCAGGCGGGCGGAGTCCTTGAGCATGGCCCCACACAAGTCGGCGGTGGCGTTGGTGCAGTGGATGTTGCCGGAGAAGCCGCGCTTGACGAGCGTGGGGATGTTGCCGCTGTGGTCGATGTGCGCGTGCGTCAGCAGGAGCGCATCGGCCTCGACCGCCTTGAGGGGAAGGTGGCGATTGCGGTGGACGGACTCGTGGCGACGGCCCTGGAACATGCCGCAGTCGACGAGGAACCCATGCTCTCGGACGTCGAGGCGGTGCATGGAGCCGGTGACGGTCCGAGCGGCGCCCAGGAAGGTGATCCGAAACCGATCGTCCTTAGCCATGAAGGGGAGACCTCCGGTTGAGAAGGGATGGAGTGTTGTACCCTGGATCGGGGGAGGAATCCGCCATCCTGGACACGTCACGGATCGGAATAATTTGGGCGTGGCGGCCCGTCGCGCTCGGGTTGAGGCCGCGAAGCGAAGTCTCTCCCATGTCGCCTGCGGACAACGGGAATGGTTGACCCGCGACCCCACCACCGTAGGATCCACCCCCGGAGGGACCCATGGAACTGCATGTCGTCAAGCTCGAGAAGCCCGAAGAGATCAACCTCATCTTCGGCATGTCCCACTTCATCAAGACGGTCGAGGACCTGCACGAGGCCTTGGTCACCGCCGCGCCCGGCATCAAGTTCGGCATCGCCTTCTGCGAAGCTTCCGGTCCGTGCCTCATGCGGCACAGCGGAAACGACGAGCAGATGACCACTCTTGCGGTCGCGAACCTGCGCCAGGTCAACGCCGGACACTCCTTCCTGGTCATGCTCTCCGGCGTGTTCCCCATCAACGTCATGCACGCGGTTCGCGCCGTCCCCGAGATCTGCAGGATCTTCTGCGCCACCTCCAACCCCGTCGAGGTCATCGTTGCTGAGACCGAGCAGGGACGGGGCGTCATGGGGGTGATCGACGGCTCCCCCACGGTCGCTGTGGAGGACGAGGAGCAAGTCGCCAAGCGCAAGGGCTTCCTGCGCGCCATCGGCTACAAGCTCTAGCCCGGCATGGACTACGTCAGGCCAGAGTGGTCCAGAGGCTTGTGATCAATCCGCCGGCATGTCGGGGGGGGCCTCGCGTACCTCGATGGGCTCGTTCGGCTCGTTAGGCCCTGCGGGAGGTTCTGCGGGAGGCTCGACCGCGAACGTGCTCGTCGTGGGAGGCTCGGGTGGCCCCGCCTCTTCGCCAGGAGGGTCCGGCGGCGCTCCGTCGAGATCGGCCTGCACGGCCGGCGGCATGTCACGAACCTCGATCTGGTTCTTGTTGCAGCCCGCAACGGCAGCCCCCAGCGCCACCACGGCCGCGACCCGTGATGCCGTGCTCGTCTTGCGCACGGGCAACGGGGAAGGCGCCCGAACGGTGGTCGCCGTCCCATGCATGTGCACGCGCAAGACCCTGTCTCCAACCTGAACGACGTCCTGATCGAGCAGCACCACCGGCTTGTCGAACGGCACGTCGAGCGAACGATTCCTTCGCTCGACCCGGACGGGCGCGGCGTCTGTCGGACGATAGAGAATCAGACGGTCGTCGCCGGAAACCCAAAGCTCGCACGCGATGTCGTCGCCGCTCTTCCACAGCACGGTTCCGCGCGTGGAAACGCGCAGACCGGGTTGGCGTCCTGGCAGCGCCACGCAGCGCAGGAACCGATCTCCTTCACCAGAGGACAAGTCTTCGATGCAGATCGCGCGAGGGAGAGGCATGGGCATGTTCCTCCGAGAGAGAAGCCTCACACATCCGTTCGACGAAGGTTGGCCTGCCGTTGCACGACGGCCTCGAGCGCTTCGTCCCAGGGACCTTCCCGGGTGTCGGATTGGATCGCCACTTCGTGTGACCACAGCTGCGCCCCACCTTCGCGGCGCCTGCTGCGAACCACCGTGGCCGCCCCCTTCACGGGTGGGTTGACCCGGGAGCCGAGCAGCACGCGAACTTCGACCTTCGTCCCCGTTTCGATGGGCTCCTGGGTCAGCAGCAAGGCACCCGAGTCACTCACATCGTCGACGAGGGCGAAGATGGACCAGTCGTCACACAGAAGGGCGGCTGGGATGTTCGCCGCCTGTCGCGTGGATGTCCGCCGATCTACGGGCGGGGGGACGAAATCGTCGGGCATGATCAGGTCCTCCGGGACGGGGCCGAACGATACCACGAACGCCCAGCCGTCCTGCGACCAACCGTGCGCGCCAAGCAGCCTACCGGGATTCCACCGCCCTGCAGCAGCGGACCCCCAGGGAGTAGTCCCAGTAGTTCACGGGGTGGTTCTTCACGATCGACGCGCAGCCGTCCTTCTTCGAACGTGAGAAGAAGCCTCCGAGGAACATGCCCTTCTCGTCGTCCACCCACTCGTCGAGGTTCCCCACCATGTCGTAGACGGCGTCGTTGCCCCAGCGGCTCGCGCAGCTCTTCATGTCCCCGGTGGCTCGAAGCAAAGGACCTTGCTTGTCTTTCACCTGGTTGAGCCGGGGGTCGAGGTGACCGGTCGTGACGTCGTCGTGCAGCGCGCCCGCGGGGTGGGTGAAGCGGAAGATGTTGCAGGAGCCTTGCTGGTACTTCTCGCCGTAGGGGAAGGGCTGGTTCGAGGCGCCGCGGCAGGCGTGCACCCATTCGTCTTGCGAGCAGAGCCGCTTGCCCGCGTTCTCGCAGACCGCGCGAGCGACCTTGCCGGACAGGTAGCCGTGCGGGACTTCTCCCGGTCGCGAGACGGCCATGGGCACGACGTTGTCGGAGAGCTGCCAGTCGGGCAATGGGGGCAGGGGCACGGCGCGCGCTTCGGGGCTACCGACTTCGGATCGCTTCTTCTGCCAGGTGTCGCGGAGCGACTTGGCGCTCTTGGGCACAGGTGAGTAGTACGGCGAGAGTCGTTTGCCCGTCTTCTTGTCCTCGATGACGGCTTCCCAGCGATCGATGCAGTACGGCTTGTCTGCAGGGATGAGGACCATCTCAGGCGGACAGGGGGTGGCCGGTTTGGGTGGCTCTGGTGTCTCGAGGGGTGCGGACGTGGTTGGGACCGACGCGGAGGTGGGGGGTGGTGGATCGGAGGAAACGACCGAAGCCGCGTCGGGGGTTGTCCCGGGCGGTTCTGGGCAACCGGCGACGCCGAGGCAGGCGGTGAGCGCGGCGACGAGAGTCGGAAGGGTGCGGGGGCGTGGCATGGGAAGACTCCGTGAGCTGGTGCTGCGGCGTGCTTTTTTCTTGGGAAGACCCTAGACTCGCCACGAGGATCCCATGTCTCTGAGAATCGACCAGGACCACTCGCGCTTTCGCGCCATCGTGCGCGGCAAGATCCGCGAAAACCTCAAGAAGTACGTCTCCCACGGCGAGATGATCGGCCGCAAGGGCAAAGACCTGGTGTCCATCCCGATCCCGCAGATCGACATCCCCCGCTTTCGCTTCGGCGACAAGCAGACGGGAGGAACAGGGCAGGGGGAGGGCCAACCGGGTGACCCCGTGGGTGGGCAGGAGCAAGAGGGAGAGGGTACGGGCAAGGCGGGCAAGGACCCCGGTGAGCATTCCCTCGAGGTCGAGATCACCCTCGAAGAGCTCGCCGCCATCCTCGGCGAAGAGCTCGAGCTGCCGGCCATCGAGAACCGCGGCAAGAGCAAGATCATCAGCGCCAAGGACCGGTACACCGGCATCCGGCGCGTCGGTCCCGAGTCCCTCCGTCACTTCAAGCGCACCTACCGCGAAGCCCTCAAGCGCATGGTCGCCAGCGGCACCTTCAACCCCAACAGCCCCGTCGTGGTCCCCATGCCCGACGACAAGCGGTATCGCTCCTGGAAGACCCATCACGAGCCGGTGGCCAACGCGGTCATCATCTACATGATGGACGTCTCCGGCTCGATGGGGGACGAGCAGAAGGAGATCGTCCGCATGGAGAGCTTCTGGATCGATACGTGGCTGAAGAGCCAGTACAAGGGGCTCGAGAATCGGTACATCATTCACGACGCCGCCGCGCGCGAGGTCGACGAGAACACCTTCTTCCGCACCCGCGAGTCCGGCGGCACCATGATCTCGAGCGCTTACAAGCTGTGCTCCGAGATGATCGACGCGCACTACCCCGTGGACGAGTGGAACATCTATCCGTTCCACTTCTCCGATGGCGACAACTGGTCGATGGACGACACGAACCTGTGTCTCGACCTGCTGCGCAAGTCCCTGCTGCCGAGGGCGAACATGTTCGCCTATGGCCAGGTCGAGAGCCCCTACGGTTCCGGGCAGTTCATCAAGGACCTGAAGACCGCGTTTTCGTCGGACGAGCGGCTCGTGACCAGCGAGATCCCGGATCGCGACGGCATCATGGCGAGCATCAAGGAATTCTTGGGGAAGGGAAGGTAGGGCCCATGAGCCAGTTCGCTCTCAAGACCCAGCTACCGACGTATCTCGCCCAGCAGCAGGAGCGCATCGAGGGGATCGCCCGTGGCTACGGGCTGGACCCGTTCCCCACGATCTTCGAAATCCTTGCCTACGACCAGATGAACGAGATCGCGGCCTATGGCGGGTTCCCCACGCGCTATCCGCACTGGCGCTACGGCATGGAGTACGAGCAGCTGTCCAAGAGCCACGAGTACGGTCTCTCGAAGATCTACGAGATGGTGATCAACAACACGCCTTCCTATGCCTACCTGCTCGAAGGCAACTCCCTCGTGGATCAGAAGCTCGTCATGGCGCATGTCTACGCGCACGTGGACTTCTTCAAGAACAACTTCGCCTTTCGAGCCACGGACCTCGATGCCGCCGGCAACCTCACGGACCCCATGGCCCGGCCCGACCCCTACAAGCCCAACCGCCGCTGGATCGACAAGATGGCCAACCATGGGGCCCGCGTCCGAAGGCACATGGAGCGCTACGGCGTGACGGTCGTCGAGCAGTTCATCGACACCTGCCTGTCCCTCGACAACCTCGTCGACCCCTGGCGCCCCTTTTCGGGACGACCCGTGGTGCGTGGAGAGGACGATGGGGCTGCTATCGAGGTGCCGCGCCTGCGCTCGAAGGACTACATGGAGTCGTTCATCAACCCCGTGGAGTACCTCGAGCAACAGAAGAAAAAGCTCGAAGACGCTCAGAAGAAGAAGCGGACGTTTCCGGAGTCCCCCGCCCGCGACGTGCTCGACTTCCTCGTTGCGCATGCCCCCCTCGATCGATGGGAGCGGGACGTGATCGAGGTCATCCGGGACGAGGCCTACTACTTCATCCCGCAGATGCAGACCAAGATCATGAACGAGGGCTGGGCCACCTACTGGCACTCGCGCTTGATGACCGAGAAGATCCTCGATGCTTCCGAGATCATCGACTACGCGGACAACGCGTCCGGTGTGACCGCGACCTCGGGCAAGCAGCTCAATCCCTACAAGCTCGGCGTCGAGCTGTACCGCAACATCGCCGAGCGGTGGGACAAGGGCCAGTTCGGCAAGGACTGGGACGAGTGCAACGACCTCGAGGTCAAGCGGCACTGGAACATGCGCTTGGGGCTAGGCCAGAAGAAGATCTTCGAGGTGCGGAAGATCTACAACGACGTCACCTTCATCGACGAGTTTCTCACGCCGGAGTTCGCCATCGAGCACAAGCTGTTCACCTTCTCCTGGTCGGAGCGCAACGGTCGGTTCGAGATCAACTCGCGCGAGTTCCAGGCCGTGAAGGACAAGCTTCTGTTCCAGCTCACCAACTTCGGCAACCCGTACATCTACGTGCAGGACGCCAACTACCAGAACCGCAGCGAGCTTCTCCTGCAGCATCGCCACGAAGGGTCCGACCTGCGTGCCGACTACGCCCGCGAAGCCCTCCGCGCCCTGTTTCGCGTGTGGAAGCGCCCCGTCATCATCTCCACCATCGTCGACGAACGGCCCGTGTTCCTTCGCTTCGACGGCAAGGAGCACAAGTCCGAGGATGCTCCGAAGCAAGACTGAAGCCGTGGGTCGTGCGTTGGGGATCGCCTGGGTCTTCGCCCTGGCCGCCTGTGCGCCGACTCCCCCCGCGAGCGAGCCCACGCGCACGGTCGCCGCGCCCGGTCTCACGCCGGTCGATCCACCGACTTCTACGGTGGATTCCACGCCGGATGCGGAAGCTCCGGACGCGGGAGAGGCGGAAGCTTCGGCGCCGTCGCCCGCCCCGGTCCCGGTAGGGCTTGCTCGGGGAACGGGCACGCCTGCAGACGAAGCCCTGGCTGCCGGCGATGGGGCCTATCTCCAAGACCAGTGGGACCTGGCGCAGCAGGCCTACGCCCGGGCTGCGAGGCTTGCGCCGCGAGACCCGGCCCCTCTCGTGGGTCAGGTCCGCGTTGCGCTTGCCAAGGCGGATACGCCCACGAACCACGCCGCTGCCCCGCGCAACCCGGCGCTTCGCCAGGGCGTGACGAAGCTCCGACAAGCCTTGCGTCTCGACCCCGCCTACGGCCCCGCTCACTTGGAGCTCGGGCGCGCCCTGCTCGTGCTCGACGAGTCCGACGAGGCTCTCTCCGCGCTTCGACGCGCCGTGCAGTTGCTGTCGTCGGACCCGGAGGCCCACTCCGCGCTTGGTGTTGCCCTGCTCGCGACCGGCAGAGGGCAGGATGCGGTTGGCTCCCTGCGGAGAGCCGTCGAGCTCGACCCGGGCAGCGTGGCCCGCCAGACGAACCTCGCCACGGCGTTGCTTTTGCGAGGTCAAGCGCAGGAGGCCATTCGGGTGTTGGAGAAGGCCGTGGTTCTCGCCCCTTCGGATGGGCGTATTCGTACGGATCTGGGGACGGCCTACCTCACGCTGCAGGACCTTCGAAAGGCCATGCCACACCTTCGGAGTGCGGTCGAGCTCGAGCCCGGGCGGGCGACGTTCCGGTCGAACCTCGGTTATGGCCTGCAGATTTCGGGGGACCACGCGGGCGCCATCGAGCAGTATCGCAAAGCGATTGAGCTGGACCCCAAGCTCGGCAGTGCGTGGATCAACCTGGGTACGGCCCTGGCGCAGACGGGCCAGCGGCAGGAGGCTCGCCAGGCGTTCGAGCGGGCGATCGCGCTGGACCCCACGGACCCGAGACCCCGCTCCAACTTGCAGGAGCTCGACGAGCTCGAGCGCGATGCTTCCGCGCCGTAGCCTGGTGTCGGCCATGCTGTCCCAAGAACACATTTTTGTGCTATCCAAGCCCCGACGCTTGCGCGGTCCCATCGGGAGGTTACGTTCCGCTCACCATCGGCCGGTGTCGGATTCGGCGCGAGGCCAGTAACCCCCCATCCGCAACCCGAACGAAGACCCAAGCAAGGAAAGCCACTCGCATGATCAACCTCCCCGACCCTGGCCTGTACCGCACCACCAAGCCCTACCCCGGCCACGAACAGGACATCCCGGAAGGCGCTCTCGTGTACGTCGGCAAGAACCCCGATACGGGCGTCACCTTCGTCGTACGGCCCGGCTCCAATCGTCGCAACCGGTGGTTCTGGGGCGAGCCCACCATCCCCCTGCGCTCCACCGTCTGGGCACAGACCCTGAAGTCCCTCCCCGCCGAGGGCTTCTACACGCTCCCCCAGGACGTCGAGGTGGGCGACGGTGGCAAGTGGATCAAGAACGCCATCGTGCAGCTCGGGTACAACCGCGAGGGACAGGGCATCATCTTCGTCGCCGAGCTTCGCGATGACGAGGAGCGCAACATCCTGTTCTTCTCGGACCGTGGCATGGTCGTCGACGATTCCCTGCTCAAGCGTCTGACCTGGGCGCCGATCCTGCCCGTCACCAAGACGCAAGACTGAACCTCCTGGGGATCTCCCCCTCGCAGCAACTTCCCGAGAGGAACGATGAGCGCGAAGAAGAAGCGCCCGAAGAAGCCCGAGGGGCACGCCCCGAAGACGACGGAAGCCCCGTTCTTCCGCCCTTTTTCCGGTCTGCCTTCCCAGCCGCTTCCCAAGCCCGCCGAGGGTGCCGCGAAGGCCCCTCCAAAGCCAGTGCGCAAGGCCCGCGCGCCAGCGGTCCCCTCCGAGGCCGAGGACGCGACCACCTTCGAGCGCTTCATGGCCGGTGTCGAGCCCCTCGATTCCTCCAAGGCCCGTCGCGTTTCCAAGACACAGGCCGAGGTCGATTCGAGCTTCGCCAAGCGAGCCCAGTCGTTCGCACGAGAACGTGAGCTCGCCGATCAGGAGGCCCTGCACAAGCTGCATGCTCTCGTGCAAGACGGCAGCCGGTTCGAGATCGTCGACGACGGGCGTCGCATCGAAGGCAGGCGGCGAGGCGCCGACGGTGGCGCGATTCGTCGCATGCGGGACGGGGATGTCTCGGTGGATGCGACGCTGGATCTGCTCAGCATGCGTGGCGACGAAGCCCGACAGGCGGTCGATGCCTTCGTTCGGGACCGGCGTGCGCGGGGGGATCGCGTCGTGGTTCTCGTGTACGGTCGGCGCCCGGGGTCATCGGGCGGACAACCCTTCTTGCGCGGTGAGGTCGCGGCGTGGCTTAGCGAAGGAGCGGCGTCGAAGCACGTGTCCGCGTTTCTGTCGGCGCCTCCCGAGTTGGGCGGGGAAGGCGCCATGTGCGTTCTTCTCGCGCAGGTGTCGGAGAATCATCGAGGCATGCGATGAGGCGTGTGTCGCTGCTGTTTGGCGGCTTGTTCGTCGCCGTCCCCCTCGCATGCTCTCCTGTCGCTCCCGCGCCTGTGGTGCCCGCTCCCGCGGTCGCGCCGCCCACCCTCTCGGACGCGGACTGGGGCCGCTTCCGGTCCGAGCGGCAAGGCCTCTCGATCCCCTTGCCGGAGGGGAAGCTCTGGCGCATCGACGACCATTCGTCCAGCTGGCTCGACGCCGTGCACCCACCCACGCAGTCACGTGTTCGTGCGCGTGCGTGGCTCGAGCCCAAGCCTGTCAACCAGGCCTGGTGCGAAGCGGAAGCCAGGCGTTTTGCGCCTGACCTTCCCGTCCCTGCCGAGGGGTCGATCGTCGACCAGTTCGAGTCGTCCGACATGTTCGCCTCCGGGTTCGCTTCGCGCGTGGTGGTCGGGATCGACGATGCCGATCCGAAGTCTGGCGAGGTGGGCGGCTATGTGTTGGCCGTCGGGGTGGAGGGACGACGCTGCATCGCGATGGTGTTCACGGCGCGCGGGACCGGGGCGAAGGGTGCGGTGCTGGGAGAGCGGCTGGGGCTTGGGACGAGGATCGTCGAGAGCACGGTGTACTTGTCGCGGCTGCCGGGTGAAGGTCCGCTCGAGCCGGTTGGGTCGCCTGTTCGCCCCGAATAGGCGGTAGCCCGCCAACCCCTTTATCCTGAGAACACGCCTCCGGGGGTGTTGTCACAGGCTTGCTTTGCAGTCGCCTTGGTCCCTGGCGGGTACGTGTGCGTCTTGTTGACGATCCCACCGAGCTCGGTCTTGGTGCACGTGCCCTGCACTCCTGCGGTCGGGCAGGCGGAGTCGCTCCACTTGCCTGCGGCCTGACACGCCTTCTTGACGATCTCCGTGTCTCCGGAGCCGTAGTAGTCCGAGCAAGCGACGCCCATGATCATGCAGCTGCCCATGAGCTTGCCGGGGGCTCCCGTGGGAGCGGTGGCCGCTGTGGTTGTCGCGGCCGGGGGATCGGCCGGGCTGCCGGGCGGTTGTGTGCTGTTCGGGCCCGAGCTGTCCGCGTCCTGCTTGCAGCAGCCGATGAGCGCGATGGACATGACGAAAGGAAGAAGACGAGAAGCTGTCATGGTGTTGCCTCCTGGGCGAGGTCGCCATCTTGAACGCAGCGTGTGGCTACGATCAAGTTCCCTCGTGGGCTTCACAACGCAGGAGGCTCGCGGCCATCTCTCACGATTCGCGGCAGCTTCTTCCCGAAGGTCGATGTCGAGGCGCCACACCCTGCCGGCTCGGTGCGCGCACGAACTCCAGAAGCTGTCGCACGTAGGGGTCCCGCGCCATCTCTTCCGCCTCGGGACCCTGCGGGTCGACCCTCGGACCCTCGAGGGCAAAGAGGGCGCGGAAGGCGGCGTGCAGGGCCGCCATCGATGCCTCCGGCAAACCACGACGCTGAAGGCCGACCCGGTTGACCGCACGGAGCGTGGCACGATCCCCCGCCGCCATCATAAACGGCGGGACATCCCTCTCCACCATCGCATTGCCCGCGAGGAATGCGGAGTCGCCGACCCGCGTGAAAGGGGCCACCGCGACGTGACCAGCAGCCACCACCCAGCTGCCGATCTGGACATGCCCCCCGAGCAACGTCCCGTTGGTGAGCGTCACGTGATCGCCCACACGCGCGTCGTGGGCGACGTGAGCTCCGGCCATCAGGAGGCACCCGGACCCGATGAGGGTTGTGCCTCCTGCCGCCTTCGTGCCTCGATGCACGGTCACGTGCTCACGAATCACGTTGTCGTCGCCCATCTCGAGGCGCGTGTGTTCGCCCGCGTAGTCACGGTGCTGCGGGTCCCCGCCGAGGGCCGCGAACGGGTGCACGACGTTGCGTGCGCCCATGCGCGTGGGGCCTTCGACGACGACGTGAGCGATCAGGCGCGAGTCGGGGCCGAGCTCCACGTCGGAGCCGACGACGCACAGGGGTCCGATCGACACACCGTGGTGGAGGATGGCCGAGGGATGGACGATGGCGGTGGGGTGGACGTCTGGCATCAGGGGGCGCGGTCGACGATGGTGGCGAGCAGTTCGCCCTGGGCGCAGACGGTGCCATCGACGCTGGCTTCGCCGCTGAGCTTCCAGACGTTGGATCGGTGGTGCATGACGTGGCATTCGAGGTCGAGCCGGTCACCGGGGACGACGGTGTGGCGGAACTTCGCCTTGTCGATGCCGAGGAAGAACATGAGGTTGGTGGTCGGGTCGAAGGGTTCGGAGGCGTAGGCCAGGATGCCGCCGATCTGGGCGAGACACTCGAGGATGAGCACGCCGGGCATGATCGGGCGTTGCGGAAAGTGTCCCTGGAACCAGGGTTCGTTGAAGGCGACGCACTTGTGCCCTCGGATGCTCTTGCCCGGCACGACCTCGTCGACGCGGTCGACCATGACGAACGGGAACCGATGGGGCAGGATCTGAAGGATCCGATGGATGTCCAGCTGAACGGGGGTTTCCTTGGGGCTCACGATCGTCCTCGCATCATTCTCGCGACGGCGCGAAGCCAGCGCAAGCGGTCGACGGCGGGGTAGCCCGCCACGGTAGCGTGAGCAGGGATGGGGCCGATGACGCCCGAACGTCCTGCGAGTCGTGCGTGGTCACCGATCGTGGCGTGGTCGGCGACGCCGACCTGCCCGCCGATGAGCACGTGATTTCCGACAGTGACGGAGCCGGCGAATCCGCACTGTGCGGCGATGATGGTTGCCTCACCGATCTCGACATTGTGGCCGACGTGAACTTGCGCATCGAGCTTGCACCCGCGTCGCAAGCGTGTGGGCTTCAGGGTACCGGCGTCAACCGTGGCGAGGGGACCGACCTCGACGTCGTCTTCGATGACGACGCCGCCGAGTTGGGGCATGCGGATCATCTGGTCTTCGGGGCCGTGGGCCCAGCCGAACCCGGGTCGGCCGAGGACGGCTCCTGCGCCGACGGTCACGCGCTGGCCGATGGTCACGGAGCCGTAGATGACGGCGCGGGGCTCGATGACGGAAGCATCCCCGATGGATGCCCCGGACAGGACGACCGCGCCGTGACCGACCGTGACGTGGGCGCCGAGGGTCACACCGGGTTCGATGACGGCGTGGGGGCTGATTGTCGGTTCTCGCTTGCGGGCGAAGGTTTGGGCGTCGAGCACCCGAGCCAAGGCGAAGCGTGCATGCGGGTGCTCCCACCGGGGGAGGTGCGGGACTCGATGGGCAAGCTCCGGGGACACGAGGACGGCTCCGGCGAGTTGCAGGCTCTTGAGGGCGCGGGGCTGGAGGATCGGGACGAGGGATCGGTGGGTCGCGTGCTCGGGGGCCGCGATGCTGTTCACGATCGTGTCGGGGCTCGACGTGGTGCCGCCGAAGTTCGACGTCAGCTGCGCGAGAGTGTGGGCGGATCGAAGCAGAACCCCGGGTGTCGTGGGCTCATCGAGGGAGGCCATGGGGCACCCGGGCGGGGGCTAGCGTGACCCTGCGGGGGCTGGCGCTTTCTTGGGGGCTGCTGCGGGAGCGGAGGTTGCGGGGGCTGCGGGGGCTGCTGCGCCGGCGCCTCCCGTGTTGTATCGCTGGATGACCCGGTCGGTGATGTCCAGATCGGTGCGCGCGTAGGGGACGGCGTTGCGCTCGAGGATCGCGTCGTAGCCATCCTGCGCGGCGAGCTGGCGGAGCACGCTGACCACGCGGTTGAGGATGGGCTGGGTCATCTTGTTCTGCTCCTTCTGGAGCTCCTTGTTGAATTCCATGAACACGCCCTGCAGCTCCGCCATGCTCTGCTGCCATTCGGCCATTCGGCGATCGAGAGCTTCCTTCGAGAGGACCTTGGCCTGCTTCTCGATGTCGTCGCGGGCGCGCTTGAGTTCGTCTTGCCGGGCGTCGAGCTCGTGCTGGCGACGGTCGAAGAGCTTCTTGAGGGTGGCTTGGGCGCGGAGGCCGTCCTCGGTTTCCATGACGGCACGCTGCATGTCGACGACGGCGATCTTCATCTGTGCGGCGGCGACAGGTGCGGTCAGGAGGAAGAGGGAAGCGAGGGCGAGGGCGAGGGCGAAGCGGAGTCGGTTCGGGATCATGGTGGGGAACCCCTAGCCTTCGTGCGGCGGCCGGTCAAGCGGCCGGGGGCGGCTGCGGGTCCCGGTGCGGCGGGGTGCGCGCGGTTCCGCATCGGGGGGGGCTCGGGTGTGAATCCTTGGTTACGGCTGGTGGGGGAGCGAGGTTCACGGTGCGGGGCTCGTCGGCCCGGCTGTGGCGTCGCTTGGCGTGATCTGTCAGGTTTCGGTGGCGCGTCCATCTGGCACGACGCTTGGAAGACGGAGGGTGGGCGTGTCCCAAGGAGGTCCGTATGCCTCGGTGGTTTGTTGTTGGCTGTGTCGTCGCTTCCGCGGGTTGTGGGGTGGGGCTGTGGGGTTGTGGGAGCAACAACGAGGAGATGGTCTGCGACGACGACGGTTGTCGCATATGCGACGCGTACGGCTGTCGTCCTGCGGCTCCCGGGTCGGGGGGTACGGCGGCCGGAACGGGGGGCACGGCTGGCACGTCCGGCATGGCCGGTGCGGGAGGCACGGCTGCCACGGGTGGCGCCAGTGGGGCCGGTGCGGACGCCGACGTGACGCCGACCTGCGACCCATCCACGGCGCTGTGTCCGTGCGGGACGGGGGACACGTGCGACGACGGGCTTGCATGCCTCGACGGGGTTTGCCTGTCGCCGTGCGAGTACAGCTCGGAGTGCGGCGCGTCGCGGATCTGTGTCAATGGTCGTTGCGTGGTCGGATGCGACGCGACGGTTCCTTGTCCCGATGGGTATATTTGCGGAAGCCTTGGGACGTGCGAAGTGGACCCGGGGACATCGGGGTGCGGCGGCAGCAACCCATGTCCCGGGGGCCTTCTGTGCGTGGGAGGAGTGTGCCAGGGAGTCTGTGAAACCACAGATGATTGTGCACCTGGAGAGGTGTGCAACGGCGCGACGGGGACGTGCATGGCGGACCCCCAGCCGACGAGGCCCTGTGCCGAGGACCCGTTGGTTTGCAGTGCGAACCAGGTCTGTGTGGACGGATACTGTCGCTATCCGTGTACGGATGGTACGTCGTGTCAGCTGATCGACGCGCGGATTCCGGTGTGCGAAGAGGGGATCTGCATGAGCCAGGCGGAGGCGAACCCTGAGTGCACGAAGCAGGAGGACTGTCCTAGCGGGCAGGACTGTGTTTCGAACGTGTGCAAGTAGGCCGGCTTGCGGCGGGGATTCGTGGCGGGGCGAGCCCAAATTCGCGACGGACCCGCCACTATTTTCGTGACATCCATTGAGCAGAAGCGGCTTCGCTCCGGGCGATCTGGACGTATTGATCCGTTGGGGGCGAATGCCACGTCCCCCTACGCGATGCGCCATCGTGAGAATGTCACGAAATCGTGAACACCTACGTGAGGGTTTTTGCTACAGTAATTCGCCTTTATATTCAATGTGTTAAACACATGGTCGCGGGCTCTCGTGACTAATGACGCGAGAGGGTCGCTAATGCTTGATCCCCCCCCAAACGGCAGTATGGTGCCTCCGAAGAGCGGTTTCGTGACGAGGGGAAAACGGACCGCAAATTCGGAGGTCTTGATGACTGAGTCACTCCACAACACGAATAGCCCCACCAACCTTAACCCTCTCAACCGGCAGGCTCGAAGGCTGTCACGCGCCCTGGCGGGTCGACTCGCCCGGTACCGCGAGATCATCGATGCTGCCCAGAAGAACGGAAAGTCGTACGTATCTTCGGATTCGTGCGGACGTGAGCTGCACGTTGACGGAACTCTCGTTCGAAAGGACATGGCCTGTCTCGGCGTCGTCGGCAAACCTCATGTGGGTTACCCCGTGGCGGAGGTACTCGCCGCGTTGGAGCGGCACGTTCACGAGCAGACCCAGCGCGCCGCCGTGCTCGTTGGCGTCGGCAACATGGGTGCCGCCCTGGTGTGCTCCGGGACCCTCGAGCGTCACGGCGTGCATCTCGAGGCGGTCTTCGATGCGGACCGTGAGAAGGTGGGTGGCACCGTGGGCCGGCACGCGGTCGACCCCATGCACCTGCTGGAGGACCGCATCAACGAATGTGGCGCCAAGCTCGGCGTCGTGACGGTGCCTGCCGAGTCCGCGCAGTCGGTGATCGATCGGATGGCCGCCGCGGGCATCCGCGTCATCTGGAACTTCGCGCCCATCCGTCCCCAGATCCCGAACGGCGTTCGGGTGCTCAACGAGCACCTGGCCGAGAGCGTGGGTCGCCTGTCTCGCTACCTCGACGAGTCCGAGTCGAAGGTCTTCTGACCCTTCAGGGCTGATCGCCGTAGAACATCAGCCGCAACCCCACCACGACATCATCGCGCGCGTACCAACGGCTCCAGTTGTGCTGGAAGCCGACGTAAGGGCCTCCTGCGAAGTGGCCCATGCGAAGCGCCTCCCAAAAGGTGCCGAGGCCGACCGTCGACATGACCCCGGAGTCCGCCACGTCGTCGTCGGTCTGCTTGTCCTTGATGGTCGAGGCACCCGCGCCGAAGTCGGCGGACAGGCCGATGTCGCGATAGATCCCGCCCTGGCCGTACAGGGGAAAGGTCTCGAGGTGGAAGACGAAGGTGGACACGGGGCTGCTGTAATCACCGCTGGAGAAGTTGGCGAAGGACATGCCGAGTCCGAACGTGAACCAGTCCGTGAGCGCGCCGCCGAGAAACGGGGTGAGGCGATAGCCGAGTCCCAGCCCCGAGCTCTGCTCCAGCGCTGCGTCGTCTCGCTCCGCCTTGCCGCTCGGGTTGCCTGTCGCCCACCCCAGCGTGGGCCCCGCGATGACCCCAAGCACGAACCCCCCTCGTCGCTCGGTGACGACGACGGGATCGGCGTCGGGGTCTTCTGTCGTGGGGGCGCGTTCGCCCGCGGGTTCGGCCGCGGGTTCGACCGCGCCCTGAGCGAAAGCCGACTGAGCGAAAGCGAGCATGCAGCCCGTGCACACCGCAGCGCGGAACGGAGTCCTTAATCGCATCGTCGCGTCTCCGCCTCGGCTTGGGCAGAAGCTTCGGCATCGGGGGGACAAGAACATGACCACGGCTGAAAGTGGCCCCGCGGCGGAACCGGGTCAAGAGGGATGCCGCGAAGCCACCGTCGCGCGATGTCCCAAATGACAACCGCCACGCGTTTGGCGTGGCGGTGAATGGTGGAGCTGAAGGGAGTCGAACCCTCGACCTCTAGAGTGCGATTCTAGCGCTCTCCCAGCTGAGCTACAGCCCCAGTGGTTTGCGTACTTTCTTCGTCGAAGCGACGCGTGACACTAGCCAGGGCCTGCCGAATGTCAAGGACTTCGCAGATAAATCTCCATCGCCCGCCCGTGGTGTCAGCCGTCGACTCCTCCTGCACACCTCGGACCACGAGTGCCGTTGACGGCTGCGTGCTCGTGGTTACTTTCGTTTTCGCAGCCGCGGCGCTTCGAACTAACCCTGCGCCACGCGGCAATTCAGCGCAAAGCTAGCCAGAACGAACGACCCCCCACCCAGTCCGGGGCCGTCTCGTCGGCAGACCGTCATCCGTGGGAGGAAGCATTCATGGGCAAGATCATCGGAATCGACCTGGGAACTACCAACAGCGTCGTCGCTGTCATGGAAGGCAAGGAGCCCAAGGTCATCGTCAACGAGGAAGGCTCACGCCTTACCCCGTCGGTCGTGGCCTGGGACGACAAGGGCGAAATCCTCGTCGGCCAGATCGCGAAGCGCCAGTCCGTCACCAACCCCGAGAACACGGTGTACTCCTCGAAGAGGTTCGTGGGCCGACGCTTTGTCGAGGTCGAGCACGAGCGCTCCCGTGTGCCTTACAAGGTCGTGCAGGGACCGAATGGTGATGCGTGGTTCGACGTACGCAGCAAGAAGCTCGCCCCCCCCGAGGTGTCCGCCAAGGTGCTGCAGAAGCTCAAGAAGGCGGCGGAAGATTACCTCGGGCAGCCCGTGACCGAGGCGGTGATCACCGTCCCGGCCTACTTCAACGACTCCCAGCGCCAAGCCACGAAGGACGCCGGCAAGATCGCCGGGCTCGAGGTCAAGCGCATCATCAACGAGCCTACGGCCGCGGCCCTCGCTTACGGTCTCGACCGCAAGGCGGACGAGGTCATCGCCGTCTACGACTTCGGCGGCGGCACCTTCGACATCTCGATCCTCGAGGTCGGCGACAACGTCGTGCAGGTCATCTCGACCAACGGCGACACGCACCTCGGTGGCGACGACCTGGACATCCTCGTGATGGAGTGGCTCATCGAGGAGTTCAAGAAGGAGACGGGCATCGACGTTTCGAAGGACAAGATGGTGATTCAGCGGCTCAAGGATGCCGCGGAGACGGCGAAGATTGAGCTGTCTTCGAAGATGGAGAGCGCCATCAACCTGCCGTTCCTCACGGCGGACGCGTCGGGGCCGAAGCACCTCCAGAAGACGCTGTCGCGCGCGAAGTTCGAGCAGATGATCCGGCCCTTGGTGGACCGCACCCTGGCGCCCGTGCGCAAGGCTCTCGCGGATGCGAAGAAGCGGCCCGAAGACATCAACGAGATCGTTTTGGTCGGCGGGTCCACGCGCACGCCTCTCGTGTACGAGTCCGTCAAGCAGTTCTTCGGCAAGGAGCCGCACAAGGGCGTCAACCCCGACGAAGTGGTTGCCATCGGTGCGGCCGTGCAAGCAGGCGTCCTCGCGGGTGACGTCAAGGACATGGTGCTGCTCGACGTGACGCCGCTCTCTCTCGGGGTCGAGACCCTCGGCGGTGTCATGACCGTGATGATCCCGCGCAACACCACGATCCCCACGCAGAAGAAGGAGATCTTCTCCACCGCCGCGGACAACCAGCCCTCCGTGGAGATTCACGTGCTGCAAGGGGAGCGCACCGAATCGCGGTACAACCGCACCCTCGGGCGCTTCCACCTCGAGGGGATCATGCCCGCCCCGCGCGGCATCCCCAAGATCGAGGTGACCTTCGACATCGACGCGAACGGTATCCTTTCCGTCGCCGCGAAGGACATGGCGACCAGCAAGGACCAGCGCATCACCATCACGGCCAACTCGGGCCTGAACGACGACCAGATCCAGAACATGGTCTCGGAAGCGGCGGCCAACGAGGCGGAAGACAAGCGCAGGCGCGAGGAGATCGAGCGTCGCAACCGGCTCGACAACATGTGCTACCAGCTCGAGAAGACGCTGAGCGAGAACAAGGAGAAGCTGCCTGCCAACGAGGTGTCCACGCTCCAGGGCATCATCATGCAGGGCAAGGAAGCGGTCGAGAAGCAGGACGACGCCTTGGTGACGGAAGCGCTGGAGAAGCTCGAGAAGGAAGCCCATCGCATCGCGTCGGTGCTCTACCAGCAGTCTGGGCCGCAGGCTGGGGCGCCGGGCGGGCCTCCCCCGGGAGCCTCGCCGGACGCACCCCCGGATGACGGCAACGGCGCCAAGAAGCGTCAGGACGTCATCGACGCGGAGTTCGAAGAGTCCAACTGAACCCCTGGGGGCGACCGTTCCGGTTGCCCTTTTTCACCCAGACCGGCCCGTGTGGATCGGCTCCCGCCGTGGGGGTGCCCGCGACCGAAAATTGCGGTTTCACCCCTTGCCCCATCAACCCCGAGAACTTGAGTCGGCCATTTCTCGTTCGACGAGGGTTGGGGTGGCAGCTACGCTCCACCCCAACATGAACGGCAGCATTCGAACGGTCTTGGGCGTGGTGGTGGTCTCGGTTCTCGTGGGGCTCGTTGGCTGTGGTGGCGACGACTCCGACGGCAGCAACGGCGGAGGCGCTGGGGGAGGTTCCGGCGGCGCCGCAGGCGATGCCGGGACGGGCGGTGACGCTGGGCTCGGGGGCACGAGCGGGACGGGCGGGACGGGCGGGACAGCGGGTGCGGCCGGCGTCGGCGCTGGCGGTACGGGTGGCTCAGGCGGTGCGGAAACGGGCGGCACGGGTGGTGCTGGCGGCACGGGCGGGGGTGAGCCCCAGACGCGCATGACGATTTCCGGTGATGCCACGTGGACGGTCACGTTCGACGCGGACGCCCAGGCCCAGGGGGCCACCAACTGCGAGTACACGCGCCACTACGAAGGGGTACAAGACCAGTCGCGCCCGTGGGTGTGCGCGGAGTGCGAGGTGATCTTCCGCACGACGGTCACGATGCCGGTGGGGTTGGACGACTGTTACAACCAGGTGTCGGAGTACGAGCCCGTCGAGGAGGAGTGGGTCGGTTACGGCAATGGCACCTGGTACCGGAGCTATGGCATCGGTGCGAGTGGGCAGGGGACCGCGGCAGTGACGGCGGGCGGGGTGACGTATTCGAACGAGGTCAAGGACCTCGCTGCGGACGTGATCGGCGCGGGCAAGATGGAGTTCACGATCGCGGGTACCTTCACGACGGGGCAAGAGGACGGGGACCCGAACCACGGGTGGGTGGCGCCTGCCACGTACGCGTGCAGCTGGGACAAGGCGGACCCGCCTGCCTACGCGGGGCCGTACACGCTGGTGGAGGGAGCCACGCTCCCCGACGGCGTGTTCCGCGATGCCTGTGACGAGCCGTACCGCATCCACGATGCGAAGGGCGCGTACATCGTGCTTTTCATGTCGGCGATCGATTGCCCCGCGTGCCAATCCATGGCGGGTGACGAGCCAGGGTTCGTCGAGGACATGAAGGCCGCGGGCATCGACGTGCGCACGATCACGTTGATGGCGCCGAGCCTGGACGATCCCTTCGGGGACACGTCGAAGTCTCAGCTCGAGTACTGGCGTGACAAGTTCGACATCACGACGCCGATCGTGGCGGACCGTGGCTTGGGTGTGTCGATGTTCTTGCCCATCTACGAGGACCAGCTCGGCTACCCGTCCTGGGTCGTCGCGGACCCCGACTTGAAGGTGCTGCGTTATGGGACGGGCCTCGATTGGTTCACGATCCAGAACACGATCACGCTCGACGCAGCCCAGTGACCCCGGGAACGCGACCTACGCATTGCGAATAGCGGGTGGCGCGTTCATCCCCGGAGCGCTGCTCTCTCTTGCCAGCTGAAGCGCGTGAAGCTTCGCATACAGGCCACCACGCCCGATCAGCTCGTCGTGAGGCCCCTGCTCGACGATGCGGCCATGGTGCAGCACCACGATCCGATCGGCCGAGCGGATGGTCGACAGGCGGTGCGCGATGATCAGCGCCGTTCGCCCTTTCATCAGCTCCGCGAGCCCAGCTTGCAGCCGGGCTTCCGTGGTGCTGTCCACGCTCGCCGTGGCCTCGTCGAGAAGCAGGATGGGGGCGTCGCGGTACAGGGCCCGCGCGAAGGCCACGAGCTGTCGCTGACCGACGGATAGGTTGGCTCCGCGCTCGTCCACGCGGGCATCGATGCCCCCGGGGCGCTCGTCGATGAGCTCGCCGCCTCCCACCCGTCGTAGCACTTCTTCCACGCGAGCCCGGTCCGGCTCGTCTTGGCCCACGGCGATGTTCGAGGCGATGGTTCCCGAGAACAGGTAGAGCTCCTGCGGGACCACCGAGAACCATCGTCGTGTCTCGCGACGGTCGCCCGAGCGCACGTCGCGACCTGCCACGCGCACCACCCCCTCGTCCACGTCGTAGAGGCGCAGCAGCAGGGAGGCGATGGTGGACTTGCCCGAGCCTGTGGGGCCGACGATGGCGATCTTCTCTCCTGAGCGCGCGTGGAGGGTGACGTCGTGCAGCACGTGGGCGTCGGGCCGGTAGCCGAAGGTGACGTGATCGAGCTCGAAGGCGAGGCCGTCTTTTCCGTGGCGTGTATTGGCGGTCTGCACGACGGCGTCGGGTTCGGGGTGGTCGAGCAGATCGAATACGCGCTCGGCGCCTGACATGGCGGATTGGAAGATGGTGTAGCGGGAGCTGAGGTCGCGGATCGGGCCGAAGAACTGCTCGATGTAGGCGACGAAGGCGACGAGGGTTCCGAAGGAGACTTCGGCGCCGAGGGTTCGCGCGCCAGCGTACCAGAGGATCGAGGCGATGCAGATGCTCGACACCATCTCGATGGTGGCGTCGAGGGAGGCTTCCAGCGAGATGGCTCGGAAGTGCGCGTTTCGGTAGGCGAGGTTGATGTCGTCGAACTCCTGCGCGCTTTGCGTTTCGCGGCAGAAGCTCTGGACGATGGCGATGCCTTGTACCTGTTCGTTGAGGAAGGCGTTGAGGCGGGCGAGCTTGGTTCGGATGCGACGGAACGCGGTTCGGGCGCCGCGTCGGATGAGCTCGACGAGCAGTCCGATGAACGGGACGAGGGCGAAGGCGATGAGGGACATGCGCCAGTCGAGGGCGAGCATGAGCACGACGATTCCGACGAGGCGCAGGATGTCGCCGAAGGCGTTGAGGGCGCCGGAGCCAAAGAGCTCGCCGATGGAGTCGGTGTCGTTGGTGACGCGCGTGACGAGGCGTCCGATGGGGCGACGGTCGAAGAACTGGAGGCGCTGGGCGTGGAGGAACGCGAAGACGCCGCGTCGCAGGTCGTGCATGGAGCGCGCGCCCACGATCTGCATGGCGTACATCTGCGCGAAGGTGAGGAGCTGCTCGAAGACGACGACGCCGAGCAGGAGGAAGCCGGCGCGCGTGAGGTCGTGCGACGTACCGCCTTCGAACGCGCTGCGCATGATGAGGGGACGGGCGAGGGCCAAGGCAGAAATGAAGACCAGCAGCCCCATGGACAGCAGCAGGCCGGCCCGCTGTGGGCGCACGAAGGGCCACAGTCGCATCACCAGACGTCGGTCGATGACGCCGACGAGGTCCGATTCTTCGTGGAAGGCGCGAAGCACGCGTTCGGTGCGAGAGGCGGGGGCGCTCTTGCTCATGGCGCCACTCCCGTCGATCGCGCGCTGAGCGCTTCGATTTCGCCCTGCAGGCGTTGCTCTTCCGCGAACCGTGCGTAGATGCCGCCCGCCTGGACCAGCTCGTCGTGGGTTCCTTCCTCCACGACGCGTCCATGGTCGAGCACCACCACACGGTGGCATCGTGCGGCGGCGGAGACGCGGCTGGTCACGAGCACCACGGTGCGTCGCTGGGCCTGTCGGTCGATGGCTTGGAGGATGGCGCGCTCGGTGCGGGCGTCGACGGCGGACAGGGGGTCATCGAGCAGGAGGATGGCGGGCTCGTACAGCAGAGCGCGTGCGAGCGCCACACGCTGTTTCTGTCCGCCGGAGAGCTGCAGGCCGCGTTCACCGACCACACTGTCCATGCCGTCGGGCAGGCTCTCGACCTCGTCGAGGATCTGGGCTTCGGACGCGGCGAGCCGGACCTTCTTCAGGCTCTCGTCGGAGTCCGGGTCATCGAGGGCGAAGGCGATGTTGCGCGCCACGGTGGTGCTGAAGAGGAAGGCGTCTTGCTGGGCGTACCCGATGGCGCGGCGGACGGTCGACAGGGGCAGGTCGCACACGTCGTGATCGTCGAGAAAGACGGTGCCCGCGGGCGTGGGGAGCAACCGGGCGGTGAGGGCGGCGAGGGTGGACTTTCCTGACCCGACGCGTCCTACGATGGCGAGCGATTGTCCTGCAGGGACGTGGAAGCTGACGCCGGAGAGGACCTGGTGCTGACCGTGGGCGAACCGCAGGTCTTGCACGCGCAGGTCTCCCCGCACGTGGGGGAGTTCCCGCTCCGGTCCGTCGACGACGTCGGGCTCGACGTCGAGGATTTCCTTGATGCGAGCGTAGCCTGCGCGTCCGCGCTGGACGATGGAGATGACGAAGCCGAAGGCCATGATGGGCCAGGTGAGGCGTGCGAGGGCTGCCCAGAAGGCGATGAAGTCGCCTTCGGTGATGGAGTGTTGCAGGACGAGGTGTCCGCCATACCAGAAGACGACGAGCATACCGACGGCGCCGATGGCGCCCATCATGGGGACCAGCATGCCGCGTGCGCGTGCGAGGGCGAGGGCTTTTTCGAGGTACTGTTCGCTGGCGTGGTCGAAGGCTTTGCGTTCGGCGTGTTCGAGGGAGAAGGCGCGGACGACGCGAACGCCGGCGAGGCTTCCCTGGACGCGGTCGGCGAGCTGGCCGAGGGCTTTCTGGTTGGCAGTGGTTCGGGCGAAGACGATGCGTCCGTACAGTCGGGTGACGAGGATGAGCAGGGGGAAGGGGGCGAGGGCGGCGAGGGTGAGGCGAGGGGAGACCTCGATCATCACGGACAGGGCACTGATCAGGGCGAAGAGGGTGTTGATGACGTTGAGAGCGCCGAAGCCGAGCAGGAGGCGGACCTGGCCGAGGTCGTTGGTGGCGCGGCTCATGATCTCGCCGGTGGGCATCTTCTGGAAGAACGAGAAGCCCAGTCGGTGCAGATGGCTGATCAGGTCGGCACGCAGTTGGTACTCGGCGTTGCGGCCTGCGTGGAAGATCGTGATGCGTGAGAGCACACGGATGCCAGCGGCGACCACCACGAGGCCGAGAATCCAAAGGACCGTGCGCGTGGTGGCGGACTCGTCGGCCGCGATGGCCGCATCGACCCCGACCTTGAACAGGCGGTCCCGCACGCTCATGAGCGTTTGGAGCACGGCGAGGAGGACCGCCCCGCCGACGTAGGAAGGGAGCTGTCTTCGCAGCTGGGCGCGAAGGGTGTTTCGATCGGAACGGGCGTTGCTCACGGACTCGAGCATGGGATGACCCGCTCGACCTTTGGGTCGCTCCGTTACTTGCCGGACCGCCCGAGCAAGCCGTTCTTCCGGTGGGAGGACTGGATGGAGGGTCGGTCCTTGGCTTCGACGACGGCCTCGAGCTGCTCGGTGAGCAAGCGGGTGGACAGCAGGCCGAGAAGGACGCGTGCGCTTCCTCTGCCATCGACCTCACCGATGACGCCGACCTTGCCGGCGAAGGGACCGGAGAGAACGCGGACCTGGGCTCCCTTGTCGATCGCTCCCCCGGCGATGAACGCGGGCGGGGGAGCAGGTCGTTGCGGCGGTGCGACGGCTTCCTGCTGACGAGGGGGCTTAGCGGAGGTCTTGTCCCGAGGCCGTGTGGCGTCGTCGCGGCCATGGGGGAGGGCTGCCGGCGGAACCGGTACGGCGTGATCTGCTGGCTCTGGTTCGGTGCCCGAGGCAGCGGGGGCAGCCGGCTTGAAGAGCGTGGCGAGCGTGGGACGCGCGCGGCTCGTGTCGTACTCCACGCGCTCCCTGGTTCGTTCGCGGGAGCGTTCGGTCTGTTCCTGCCGGAGACGCTCGGATTGCTCTTGTTGTATCCGTTCGGACTCGGCGCGGCGGGCTGCCGCTTGCGACAACTCGGTGCGCATCGACTCCAGTGTGTGGCCTAGGCCGGAGGAGTCGTCGTCCTTGCGCCAGGCGAGGTGCTGGTACACGGGCCCGAGGGCGGCCAGCGCGTCCTCCAGTTGCTCGACGAGAATTTCGAGGTGTTCGAGGGCCACGCCCCGGGTCACGGTCCAACCGACCCAGAACGCGGCACCCTCGGGGCGCAATCGGTCGGCGAGCTCACGCAGGGTGTCGGCGGAGGCGGCCGTGACGGGCTCGGTCGCGCGACCGGAGATTCCGAACTGGAACTGCTCGGGGAGCGCGAGGAGGGCGTTGACGATGGTTTCTGCGCCTTGCTCGTCGGCGAGTCGTGCGCGGAACGCTTCGAAGTCGACCCAGGCATCGGGGTGCAGCTGGGCGCAGACCTCGACCTTTTCGGAATCGAGGCGCAGGGCGAGGAAGGCGTGGCGGAAGTAGGGGGAGGGGTCCCGCAAGGTTTCCGCGATGCCGGCGCGCTGGTCGAGCAGGGCGTCGAGGGCCTGTCGTTGCTCCAGAGACCGCCAGAAGAAGACCCACTGGCAATCGACCCGGTGTCCGTTGCGGACGCTCGGGTGCTCATCCGAAGCGTGGACGTCCATCGGGATGTCGATGGCTTGGAGCCGGTCGACGACCTGTCTGGCCCAGCCCAGTGCGCGTTGCTTGAATTCGAGCCGCGGACGGGAGAAGGCGTTGGAGCTTGCCCGCTCCGGGAGGTAGGCGTCGAAGTCGCCTGCAGTCAGCTCGAGGGAATGGGATGACATCGCGTATGGGTGCCCCTGCACTAGACGGTTCGGACGGTGCGTGTCAATGGCGGCGCCAGCGTTGTTGAAAGATGAAGTTGAAAGATGAAACAGTGGCTTGACCGTCGGCGCGTCCGTGGCAGGCTCCCGGACGGCCTCTGAGCCGCCTCGGTATGCTCGGTGTCCTCCGCCCGAGCGACTCCACCCATCTGAGCCTGACATCATGGAAAACGAATTGGATATCGTCTGCGAGGACTGCGGCGTCACCTTCGTGCACATGCCGCGAAGTGATCGGCCGACGGATGCACCCACGCGATGCAGCTTGTGCCGCTCGCAGTTTGTCCGGTCCAAGGCGACGCCGGACAAGCCCCAGTACACGGGTGACCCCAACGAGTATCGCAGCCCGATGGCGGGCAACTTTCCGGAGCCGCGTCGTTCGGGCCGCGATGGGAGAGGTCCCGTCGAGCGCACTGGCGGTGTGGGACATGAAAGCGGGCGAGCGCGGCATCGCGCTGCGCGCCCCATGTTCGCTGCGGTCTGCTCCAAGTGCGGGTCGACGGCCCACGTCCCGTTCCAGCCGAGCAAGTTCCAGGAAGTGTTGTGCCGGACTTGCTACCAGGAGAAGCGCGGCGTGCGGTCAGGGCCCCCGGGGGAATCCTGAGCGTTGCCTCTGCGATCAAGCCTTGCATGATGGTACTGTCGAGGGCGTGACACGGAAGCGTGCAAGCTCCCTCGAACCCGAGCCTCGAAGAAGGAGTGACGTGTGGCGCCGCGCGTGAGGAACAAGTCGGAAGCCCGTCCCAGTGGGCGCGTACCGGGAACGCGCAAGGCGGCGGTGTCCCGGGAGACCGTCGAGCGCCAGGAGCAGGAGCAGGAGTCGCCCGACGACGGGCAGGACGAAGACGACGGGGATGTGATCGAGGTGTCCGCGGAGTTGGTCGAGGAGACGCCCGAGGAGCCACTCTCGCTCGGCGCTCCGGAGCCCAGGGTGAAGGAGTCGAAGTCGTCGGCGATCACCCACTTCGATCCGCTCCAGGCCTACCTGCGCGAGGTGCAGCGGCACCCTCTGCTCACGCCCGACGAAGAGCATTCCCTGGCCGTGAAGTACTCCGAGACGGGCGACGTCGAAGCCGCGGCCACGCTGGTTTCGTCCAACCTGCGGCTGGTCGTGAAGATCGCGTACGAGTACCGGCGTGCTTACCGCAACATCATGGACCTGATTCAGGAGGGGAACATCGGGCTGATGCAGGCGGTGAAGCGGTACGACCCGTACCGCGGCGTGAAGCTGTCTTCTTACGCAGCGTGGTGGATTCGCGCGTACATCCTGCGCTTCGTGCTCAACAACTGGCGGCTGGTGAAGCTCGGGACGACGCAAGCGCAGCGCAAGCTCTTCTTCAACCTTAACAAGGAGAAGGCGCGGCTCTCTTCCATGGGCATCGAGCCCAGCTCCGCGGAAATCGCCAAGCGCCTCCAAGTCGAAGAGAACGAAGTCGTGGAAATGGACCGTCGGCTCGCCGCGCGGGAAGCGTCGCTGGACGCACCCGTGGGCGACACGGACGGTCGGCCCGTCTCGCGGGTCGAGATGTTGCCGTCGGGGACGATGGGGCCCGACATGCAGCTCGCGGAGGGCCAGTTCCACGCGATGGTGCGAGACCGGATGAAGGACTTCCGCGCCACGTTGCACAGCCCGAAAGAGATCGCGATCTTCGACGAGCGCCTGATCACGGACGAGCCGTTGACGCTGCAGGAGCTGGGGTTCCGCTTTGGCATCTCGAGAGAGCGCGTGCGACAGCTCGAGGCGCGGTTGATGTCCCGGCTTCGGGACTACCTCAAGGAAGAGTTGGGCGACGCCGTGAGCGCGCGCTGACCCGGGAGTCCGATGCAAGGAGCTGTGGAAGACGCCCGGCAGCCAAGGCTGATCCTGGTTCCTACCCCGATCGGGAACCTGGGGGACATCACGCTTCGGGCCGTGGAGGTCCTTCGCGACGCGGGCCGCATCGTGGCGGAGGACACGCGACGCACCCGCAAGCTGCTGTCGCACCTGGGGCTCGACGCGCGGAGGTTGCAGAGGCTGGATGCGAACGCGTCCGAGCACGACCTGGACCGTGTGGTGGGGTGGATGGTGGCGGGGGAGGTCGTGGCCCTCGTGACCGACGCGGGCACGCCTTCGGTGAGCGACCCAGGGAGCGCCCTGGTTCGATGCGCGCTCAAGGCGGGGATCGAGGTGACGTCGCTGCCTGGCCCTTCGGCGGTGACCGTGGCCGTGGCGTCGTCCGGGTTGGTGGACGGGCCGTTCAGCTTTTTGGGGTTTGCCCCTCGCGGGTTGGCGGAGCTCACGAATCTCGTGGAGATGCTGGGTCGCCGGGCGGAGCCGTGCGTGCTTTTCGAGTCGCCGAACCGGTTGGGAAAGACCCTCGAGGCGCTGGCGGATGCTATGCCCGAAAGGCAGGTCGTGGTCGCTCGCGAGTTGACCAAGCTTCACGAGGAGCTTGTTCGGGGAACGGTGCGAGAGGTCGCGTCGATGGGGCGGGAGTGGGTCGGCGAGATCACCGTGGTGCTCGGGCCGTGGGACGAGGGGCCCAAGGGCGAGGTCACGGACGAGCAGGTGGACGCGCGCATTGACGAGGAGCTTGCGGCGGGCGTGCACACGCGCACGGTGGCAGGGAAGGTGGCGGCGTGGAGCGGACGGAGCCGTCGTGACGTTTACGTGCGTGTGGTGGAGCGGATGGAGATGTTGCGGCGGCGGTAGGGGGTTACGCGGGTGTTGGGAACCCCGGGGGCGCAGGCGTCTCGCTTGCACGTCGCATCGGCTTCACGCTGGGTTTGGTGCGGTCGTCGAGGGCAAGCTCGGAATGGCTGGATGAGAAGAAAAGTGGTAGAAACGGAATATGAAAGTCCGCTTCCCCTCTGCCCTCGCCCTGGCTCTCACGGTGTTGACGGGTTGTGATGGGGAGATCAAACCCGGAGCCACGGGCGGAAGTGCCAATACCGCGGGGCGAGCGGGTTCGGCGGGAGCGGCGGGAGGCTCGGACACGGGTGAGGGTGGGACTTCGACGGGGCTATTGTGTCCCGCACGTCCAGGGCCGCCCATGGTGTTGGTGAGGGCGCCGAACGGTACGCCCTATTGCATCGACACGACCGAAGTGACCCAGGCACAGTACCAAGAGTTCTTGGCGAAGGTCAGTGGCAAGCCGGGAACCGAGCATCCCGAGTGTTCGGCCAATGAGAGCTACGTCCCGGAGAGCCACCAGCCCAACCCCATCGACTCCATCTCTTGTGTTCTCACCTACACCCCCGACGAGACCCCGAACCGGCCCGTGGTCTGTGTGGATTGGTGTGACGCGACGGCGTATTGCTCCTGGGCGGGCAAACGGCTCTGCGGCAAGGTGGGCGGGGGAGACGGCGCGTACAGCTCAGAGTTTTTCGGAAAGGACGGGGACCCTGCCGTGGACGCCAACCTGAGTGAGTGGTACGGCGTCTGCTCCCAGGGAGGCAAGACGACCTATCCTTACGGCGATACCTACGCACCGGGCCGGTGCGAAGATGACGCCGTGTCCCGCGCATCGGATGGCGGATACCTGCCCAAGAAGGACGTCGCGGCGCAGGACCAGTGCGTTGGCGCCGTGGATCCGTTCTCGCAGGTTCACGACCTCAGTGGTTCGGTCTGGGAGTTGACGAACGAGTGTGGTGACACCGGCGCTTCCGGGGTTTCGAAGTGCACGGTTCGAGGTGGGTACTACGCTGGCGGCGTGGATGACCTCTCGTGCCGCTCCTATGGTGCTGCGTATCGGATGGGGCCTCGCCGCCAAACCATTGGCTTTCGTTGTTGTGGAGACCCCGGTTGACATGACGTGGTTCCTCTCCGCCCGGCGCATAGCGGCTCTCATCGCGGCTCTCCCGCTGTGGACGGGCTGTGATGGGGAGATCAAACCCGCAGCCACGGGCGGAAGTGCCAATATCGCTGGCCAAGCGGGTTCGGCGGGAGGCTCGGACATGGGTGAGGGTGGGACTTCGACAGGGCTATCGTGTCCCGCACGTCCAGGGCCGGTCATGGTGTTGGTGAAGGCCCCGAACGGAACGCCCTATTGCATCGACACGACCGAAGTGACCCAAGCACAGTACAGCGAGTTCTTGACGAAGGTCGCCGCCAAGCCGGGAACCGAGCATCCCGAGTGTTCGGCCAATGAGAGCTACGTCCCGGAGAGCCACCAGCCCAACCCCATCGACTCCATCTCTTGTGTTCTCACCTACACCCCCGACGAGACCCCGAACCGACCCGTGGTCTGTGTGGATTGGTGTGACGCGACGGCGTATTGCTCCTGGGCCGGCAAACGACTCTGCGGCAAGGTGGGCGGGGGAGACGGCTGGGTCAGCTCGGAACTGTTCGGGAAGGACGGAGACCCTGCGGTGGACGCCAACCTGAGTGAGTGGTACGGCGTGTGCTCTCAGGGGGGCAAGACAACCTATCCCTACGGCGATACCTATGTGCACCGGGCCGGTGCGAAGATGCAACGTGGCAGATCGCCAGCGCCCAAGCCCCACGCCGCCCGACCGCGGCCCACGCAACCGGTCACGGTCGCCGTCACGGAGACGGCTAACGGCGCACCTGGCGGGCGCCGCTTCGGGGTGGCGCACCGCCGATCCCCCGCGATTCCCCTTGTTTCAAGCTTGATCCGCTTCCGTCCCACCGCATCCCGGGTGGCGCGCCGCCACCCCCTCCTCCCTGCAACCACCCGAAATCCTTAGACTGCAATCTTGGCCCGCGACGTGCTCATGGTTCGGGCATGTCGAACGTACATGACCCGCTCTTTCGCTGGGCGTTCTCGGAGAAAGAGCGCGTGGCCGCGTTGCTCGCCTCGGTCCTGCCCCGGAGGCTGTCCAAGATGGTCCATTGGAAGGGCATCGAGAAGGTGCCAGTCGAGCTGCTGGACAAGGATTTGTCCGAGAAGCGGACGGACATGGTCTGGCGTCTCCCGCTGCACGGTCGCAGAGCCTGGCTGTATGTGATTCTCGAGCACCAGAGCACGGTGGTTCGTTGGATGGGGTTACGGGTGTTCGACTACGAGAGGCGGGTGTGGGAGTGGTGGACGGACCGCTATCCCAAGGCCACGCTCTTGCCGCCGGTGGTGGGGCTGGTGGTGTCGCACGACCCGCGGGGGTGGAGGAGCCCGACGCATCTTTGGGACCTACGGGAGACGGACCCGGAGCTCGAGGCGGTGCTGGGGGCCAAGCAACCGGACGTGGACTTTTTCCTGGAGGACCTGCAGGTGCGACCGGACGATCAGATCGCGAGCTGGGAGATGGACGCGGTGGGCAAGCTGACGCTGCTGCTGCTGAAGCATGGGAGAACGGCGCCGGACATGCTCGGGTGGGTGAGCGGTTGGAGGGGGCTGTTCGCGGCGACGGAGGAGCAGTGGGACGCTGCGCTGCCGCGGTTCGTGTGCTACATCATGTCGGTACGCGAGGATGTGACGGCCCAGCAGCTCAGGAAGGTGTTCACGGAGACGCTCGGCAACCGGGCAGGAGAACTGGTCATGACGGAAGCAGAACGGCTGATGGCCGAAGGCGAGAAGAGGGGACTGGAGCGGGGCGTCAAGCAGGGCGTCAAGCAGGGCGTCAAGCGGGGCGTCAAGCAGGGCGTCAAGCAGGGCGTCAAGCAGGGCGTCAAGCAGGGCGAGAAGAAGGGCCTCGAGAAGGGGCTTGCCCCGCTCGTGCGTCTGTACGAGCGTCGCCTTGGCCGGACACTCGCGGACCCCGAGCGAGCCACCCTGGGCAAGCGCTTGGAG